>Ga0134093_1000194_pt1 | contig 73304 bp, 57 predicted proteins | sample 4_1taG_FD_94452 | JGI IMG/M metagenome (GOLD analysis project Ga0134093, IMG submission 94452) | Switchgrass degrading microbial communities from high solid loading bioreactors in New Hampshire, USA - 4_13_20_68_A1 metaG | ecosystem: Engineered > Bioreactor > Semi-continuous > Anaerobic >...
TAGTATTCATGACATACTCAAAAACGAGAAATATAGAGGGGTTTACATTTTTAATCGTACTGAACGGAAAATTAATGGAAAAAGGAATCATCACAAAAGTAAAAGTGAGGATGAAATCATCAGAATTGAGGGCGGTATACCCAGAATAATATCAGATGAAATATGGGAGGTGGTGCAAAAACGTATGGAAAAGAATAAGAAGGGTGCAAATTCAGCGAAAGAAATATATCTCCTATCGGGTCTAATCTACTGCGGCAAATGTGGTGGTGCTATGACAGGTACAAGAAAATTTGCTGGCAGAAATAAAAGCCTGTACGTGAGCTATGAGTGTTCCACTAGGAAAAGAACAAAAACATGTGATATGAAAGCGATAAACAAAAACTATGTAGAAAATATCGTTATAGATCACCTTGAGAAAAATGTATTCTCTCCTGAAGCCATTGAAATGTTGGTGGTGAAAATATCCGAATATGCAGCCTCTCAAAGTGCAGAAATAAACCATGATATAAAAGCATTTACAGACCAGCTTGCCGGTGTGCAAACTGAGATAAACAATATAGTAAACGCTATAGCTGCCGGAATGTTCCATCCATCTATGAAAGCAAAAATGGATGAGTTGGAAGCTAAAAAAGCTAATATTGCAATAAAATTAGAAGAAGCTAAATTGCAGGCACAAATGCACACTCCTACTGAAGAAATAATCCGCAAATACTTACTAAAAGATGCCGATATAAGAAATAAGAGTCCGGAAGAGCAGAAACGCATCATCCAGACTTATGTTAAAAAAGTTATCGTCTATGAAAACACAATCGACATAGACACGATTGTGACTTTTGATGGTGGAGGCGAGGGGAGTCGAACCCCTGTCCGAAACTATATCCACAAGAACTTCTCCGGGTGCAGCCCTCATTTTAAAATTCCCTCAACCCAACGCCCAAGGGCAGGCTTTGGATATCAGTATCCTTTAAAATCCGTCACAGCTCAAGGCTACCACTGTGATAGTTCTAGAGTTTAACCTTCCCGCTCAAAAGGCCTGACTTAATGACGCCAGCTACCCAAGGTGCAGGAACCCTGGACTGACGGGCTGCCAATATTAGGCAGCAGCTAAAGCATAATTATCGTTATTAGCGTTTATTTTTAATTCTCGTTTTTTAAAGAGGCCCACGAGAATCCTCTACCCGCTATTCAAGTCTCAATAATCCCGTCGAAACCATTACGCCCCCATATATAAAGTTGTCAAGTTACCTGCTGCTTTCTTTTATCCTTCTGTCAATCTCTCGCATTGCATCTCTCTTTGCCAAGTCTTCCCTCTTGTCGTACAATTTCTTGCCTTTTCCAAGACCCAGCTCTAACTTCACTTTGCCGTTTTTAAAGTATAATTCTATGGGAACCAAAGACATACCCTTTTGCTGTATGGAACCGATAAGTTTGTTGATTTCATACCGGTGCAGCAAAAGCTTTCTATCTCTCAAGGGGTCCTTGTTGAATATGTTTCCCTGTTCATAAGGACTTACATGCATACCTATAATGAAGACTTCTCCATTTTTAACAAGTGCATAACTGTCCTTGATGGTTACTTTCCCCTGACGGATAGATTTCACTTCCGTACCGGACAAAACTATTCCAGCCTCAAAGGTCTGCTCGATAAAATAGTCATGCCGGGCTTTTTTGTTCTGTGCAATTGTCTTTTTAGCTTCCTTGGACATAGAATTACACCTTTTGTCAAATTATTTCTAAGATAAAAATAACCCTTCCATCGAAAGGGTACCTTTATCAAAATTTTATGCTCCATCTAATAATTATATCACTTTTTTACACCATGTCAAGGTCAATGTATTTTTTCCATTATTAGTCCTATTTTCCTAATAACATTGAGTAATATTTACTATTGTCTTACCCATAAAAATATAATAAGATATTGTATGTAAATAGCAATTCTTTTTAAAATAATCCAGTTTTAATTTTATATGGCATTTATGTTGAAGCAAGTATTTGTTTAGTTTATTTCCTATGAAAAACTATTCGATTTCACATACACTTTTTATTATTTAATATTAACTCCCCAACTTCACCCATTTTTATATGGGTTCTTTTTTTAATTTCTTTAAGCCTGTCTAGCACCTCATAAGGTACAAACAAATTGCCCCTTCCCACTCCAATGTTTATATCGGGCTTGAACGTGCCGTGAAAATCACTGCCGCCGGTAGGTATTATATTGTGCTTTGCAGCAACCTTTAAAAGATTGTCGATATCCTCATCGGTATGTTCAACATAATAAGTTTCAATTCCTTTAAGCCCGGCTTTTACAAGGTCTTCCACCAGTTTATCCAGCTCGTCCAATGGCAGATTTAAGAAAAGCGGATGGGCCATCACAGGTATTCCCCCGGCCTTGGTTATAGCTTCTATGCACTCTTTTGGAGACATTTTTTCTTTTTTGACAAAGGCCGGTTTGCCCTCAGCTATATATTTATCAAAAGCTTCCCTAATGCTTTGCACATATCCTTTTTTAAGCAGGACACTGGCCATGTGGGGCCTGGCCACAATATTTCCCTTAGCTTCCGCACGAACCTCTTCCATAGTTATATCGAAGCCTAAACTTCTAAGCTTCTCCACCATTTTAGGATTCCGCTCATCCCTGCTGATTTTTAGTCTTTTTAGAATGGGCACGAAATTTTTATAACTGTCACCGAAAAAATACCCCAAGACATGCATTTCCGGTTCAAAATCAACACTTACCTCCACTCCTGCAATCACTTCAATGCCAATCTTTGCCCCTTCGTCTAAAGCTTCCTCCACTCCATCTATTGTATCGTGATCGGTTATAGCCATTGCCGAAAGTCCGCTTTCTTTTGCATGTCTTACCAACTCCCTGGGGCTCATGCTGCCGTCCGATGCAGTTGAATGAGTATGTAAATCTATGCTTCTATTCATGTTCATCCTCCATAAACAGTACTGTTACTCCAGCCAAAACTTCCCTATTCCAAGCATACGGGAGGCGGAAAATTACCGCTATAAGCCATCTCCAGTATTTTTGCCAGTATTCTTAAGGAAGTGCAAGCCTCTTCTTTTGAAATAATCCCTTTCTCCATAGCCTCTGCAACTTCATCCACATCCAATACCAATACAGAGCCGTCGGGCATTATTTTCACATCGAGAAGCAAATCGGTCAAAACATATTTGTCGGTTTCCTCATCATAATCTACATTTATAATGTCACAGTACCAATATTTAAATTCCCCTTCAGGACCTAAAAATTTACTTACCTTGTATCCTTCCTTTAAAAAAGTATAGGACATGCCTCCGGAAATATCCGAACGGTTTTTAATGGGTTTCCATCGGGTTACCAGCAAATCCTCACTTCTAAAAACAAGTTCATCTCCCGATATATCAACTATTTCAGAAGGAATATACCGTTTTCTAAATACTGTAGGTTTCTTCATATTTCTCTCCCGTCAAAAATTTTTTATTTTAACTTACAACCTTTGAATGCCAATTAATTAATAATTATATATCAATCGCTTCTATTTGAAAACTCAATTTTGCCCTCATAATATTTCCCGTTTTATTCCATAGAAAGGATTACAATGTTATAATGGATTAGCATCCTTTAATTAGAATTTCTTGTAAGAAGAGTTCCAACCATTCTTGTTAGGAGGAGAAAAGTTTTGAATTCTAAAAAAACAAGAAGCTGCAGCAATTGCCTTAAAGGGACTGTAATTACTATAAATAGCGATATATTATGCATTGAAAAGGGAGTGGTATCCCAGGACTATGTCTGTGCCAGGCATAGATTTTTACCGGAGTTTACCTCGCTCAAGCGGAAAATAAACACCTGTTTGGACTGTGAAAATTTCATTGCCTTAGATACGAGTAAAATTGATGAAAAGGCTTACGGAATATGTCAATTGTTTACTGTAAGGAAATATGACGGAAAAAAGAAAAGTGCCTGCTCTAAATTTGTGAAAAGAAGCAAGCGTGAAGTTTCGTAATTATTCGGGAAATTTAAAACCATTCTATTTTCAGTTGCAAAGCACATTATTTTTCAATGGCAATTGCAAGTTTTTCTGGAATAAACTTATAGACATTATTCTCTAAAACTCTAATGTTTATATAAAAATCATCCGATAAAGAAATAGAGTTATTGTTCGTCTGCTTTTTTACTTGCAAGTCCAAATATGACCAACAGGTTCGGTGATTATAATGAGAGTAAGCGATATCTTTGAGCAAAAACTAAATCAAATACAAAGTAGAGTTCCTATAAAAATAAAAACCGCGAACTCAAAAAAGATAATCTTCGAAGATGTTCTTGAAGACGCTTTGGAAGCCGATCAAGATATTATCTCACTAATCGATGCCATCTACGAACCTACCAAAAAGTCTGCCCAAAAAACATTAAACGCAGTGGACAAATTCGGAAACGACAGATCGGCCGATGTGGAAAGGGCAAAAAGATCAAGAGCTGCAAGCAAATCCTATATACCCGAGGACAAAACCGAACTGATGGAACTTATCAATGCAAGTATTGAAAAAGCTTCTAAAAAGTATGGAGTGGATGCAAATCTAATCCGTGCCATTATTAAGCAGGAATCGAGTTTTAACCCGAAAGCACTGTCCCATTCGGGAGCACAAGGCTTGATGCAGCTTATGCCGGGAACGGCGGATGCCCTTGGTGTTACCGATCCATGGAATATTGATCAAAATATAGACGGCGGAACCAGATATATTAGGGATCAGTTGAAAAACTTCAACGGAAATATAGAGCTTGCCCTTGCCGCCTACAATGCAGGCCCCGGCAGCGTAAGAAAATACAACGGAATACCTCCGTACAGCGAAACTCAAAACTATGTAAAAAAGGTTACCGAGTACTACAGGATGTATAGCGGAGGTTAATATTACCTTAAAGACACCTTAGGGTATGTCTACCGGAACCTTAAGCTCCATCTCAATTTCATCCAATTTTCTTCCTAAAGGATCCCTTCTCCTATTGTCGAACATAACGGGAGGAAGTACTATCAAATCGGGCTTGCCATTCTGTTCTATGTAATCCTTTGCCCTATCGATAATATCTTGCACCGTAAGTAGTCCCGCACACTTTATAGTTCCTCCAAAAAAGGCATTGGGAGCTTTTATTATATTATAGTTGAATGTAAACCCTGAAATCTCAAAAAGACCCCTTAAAACGTTATATGCAAGCTCTGAAGTTATAAAAAGCACATTATTCGATTGATGTCTTTCCACAAGTCTTTTTATTCCATCCGCCTCGTCGGGGTCAATATCATACAGCATGACAAAGCCGGGAGAAGTGTTTTTCTCTTTTGCAAGTTTTATTTTCAATTCCCTGTCGCCCCGAATTATATTTAACTCAGGATTTTTTAGGCGATAAACCCTATTGAAAGCGTCAACTCTGGTTAATACCTTTTCACCGTTGACACCTTCTATAATATCACCTTCAAGAACTCCGGCCTCTTTAGCAGCCGAATTATTCACAACCCCTTCAACCCTTGCCTTTAAATCGAAAATAAAAGAAGGCTCAACTATTATCGGAATACCGTTTTTTGTCTTAATCCCCTTTACAAAGGCAAGAACATCCTTATACAATTCCTCAAGCTCAAAGTGCTTACCCGTTAAATGCGTATATCCGGGTAAAAACAATCGTATGGAGTCGGCACCGTTTTCATCCAAAAACTCCGCCATCTCCTTTATATCGTCATAACCCATAAAAATCGGGTCAAAAACAGCACTGGCACTGTAGTTGATTTTCCCTTTTAAAAGCAACAGTTTTTCCTTAATATTATCCTTTTCTCTCAAACCCAGTATCTCTTTTCTCTTGTCATCCCTAATGCTGTTTACCGAGACATTAAGTTCTATACCTCCAAGTTCGGTAAGCCTTTCAACCAACCCTCCATTTAGCAAAATCCCGTTTGTGGTTATTTGAATGGGTGTACTTTTATACTTGTTTCTCACCCTTTCCACAATATCAATAAATTTTTTGTGAAGAAGGGGCTCTCCTTCGATAATCCTGGTTGCCGACTCCCCTATGATTATCTTTCTATCCGGGGACAAAAACTCAATAATTTCCTCAAAATCACAAAGTTCAAGCCTACCTAGCTTATAAACCTCCACCTCACTAGGATTCTGCTTATGGCTGCAAAAAACACAGGAGGTGTTGCATAAGGAAATAACGGGAAGAATATTGGTTCTATATACCGTATTTATAATATAATCCTTTGTTGCCGTTCTCATAAACCACCTTTTTATGTAATTATTCTCAAAATTATCCCAATACCGATAATACTATCGGCACAAAATAGGCTCTTTTAGCTTAATTCCAATTACTTTAACAAAAATAACATCAATTCGGTTTACAAAAAAAATGTACATTTTTTATATTTTTTTTAGTTTCACAACAAGTTTGTACAAATATTAATCCACAATATCCACAGCGTTATCCACATTATTCACCTTAGATTTTATAAGGGTTGGAGTATTATTTCCACATTATTCACATTAAAAATTTCAACAGCATTGGGTATAATTCGTCAAAATTTTTATAGGACTTTTGAACTATAAAAAATTAATTTTTATCATAAAATTACGTAAACAAATTATTATTTTCACTTTAATTTTTTTGGTCCGCATCCTCGAAATCGTTGTCATTACCGGGTTTTAGACGTTTGATGTAAAATTTTAAATGTTAATATTTAAAAATGTTTTTCACAATTTTGAAAAATTATATAGAAATAAAAACGGGAAATAAGCAAAGAAAAATTTCCCAATTTTTATTCCATAAATTTCAAATTTTTTATCCCAAATTTAAAATCCGGGAAATAATTAAAGCTGTGGATAACCATCAATTATCCACAAGCTTTGGAATTTATCCTCTTTCTCCAAGTTTCAATCCCGGTATGGCATTTAAACTCAAATCCGATACATTACCCCTTGTGAGCTCATAATATGCGGCACACGCAATCATTGCCGCATTGTCGGTACACAGAACGGGACTTGGATAGTATACTTCAAAACCGGCCTTTAAAGCTTGCTCCTTCAACTCATTCCTAAGCTTTGAATTGGCTGCCACACCACCTGCCAATGCAACCTTTTTCGAATTAACATGTTTTGCAGCAGATATCAAATTTGTCACCAGTACATCCACAACAGCAGCTTGAAAACTGGCACATACATTTTCAACACTGTACTTTTCACCCTTTTGTTCAACACTGTTCAAATAATTCAATACCGCTGTTTTAATACCGCTAAAACTGAAATCGAAACAGCCCTTTTCAAAATATACCCTCGGGAAGTCAATTGCTTTAGCATCGCCCTCTTTAGCCTTTTTGTCAATCAAAGGCCCGCCGGGATATCCCAACTCCACTGCCCTTGCAACCTTGTCAAAAGCCTCACCGGCTGCATCATCCCTTGTCTTGCCGAGGATGGCAAACCTGTCATAGTCCTCAACATGCACAATATGACTGTGCCCTCCCGATGCAACCAGACACACAAAAGGCGGCTGCAGTTCTTTATGCTCTATATAATTTGCGGCAATATGGCCTTCAATGTGGTGTACTCCCACCAAGGGCTTGTTCCACGCAAAGGCTATTGCCTTTGCAGCAGACAATCCCACCAGCAGTGCTCCGACCAGGCCCGGGCCATAGGTCACTCCGACTGCATCAATAGCTTCAGGAGTTATTCCCGCTTCTTCAATAGCTTGGTTAACAACCGGTATAATAAGCTCAACATGTTTTCTCGATGCAATTTCCGGCACAACTCCGCCATATTTTTGATGCAAATCCACCTGTGAGGATATAATGTTTGACAATACTTCCCGTCCGTTTCTTACCACCGACGCCGAAGTTTCGTCACAGCTTGTCTCAATTCCAAGAATTATTTTATCTGCCAATTCCAACACCCACTTACTGTTATTTTTACTTTCAAAACACTTTTTATTATTGTTCTCTCATCCATTTAGAAGTATAAGAGAATGTATTGGGCAATAAATAATAGCTTCAATAAATTATAGCATATCACAAATATTAAATTTCGAGAAGAACAGATAAAAAGAAAATGAGATGGCTTTTTTGCCACCCCATTACTGCCTTTGTCCTATTGAACTAAGCACCGGAAGCACTCAATACATTGACAGGATTGCCCTGTATTGAAATATTTTCTGGCTCTTTCTTTTCTTTTTTTCCGAAGACAATATCTCTTACCTCGAATATGTTATCTACCGGTATCACTTCAATATCCATCGTTTTAAATATTTCCTGCCAGTTGTCCTTAGCGATTATTACCTTCTTAATGCCTGCGTTCATGGCTGCCTCAACTTTTGCAATAACTCCTCCCACAGGTTTCACTTTTCCCCGAATGGATATTTCCCCTGTCATTGCAATCTCGCTGCTTATGGGAAGCTCCTTTATTGCAGAGTATACGGCAGTGGCTATGGCAATACCTGCCGAAGGTCCGTCTATAGGCACACCTCCCGGGAAATTCAGGTGCAAATCGTAGTCCCTATAGTCTATGTCAAAGACTCTTTTCAAAACCGTTAAGACGTTTTCGACGGAAGCCCTTGCCGTACTTGTCCTTCTCAATTTGTTACCCCTTCCGTCCATTTCTTCCTCTTCTATTATTCCGGTTATTTTCAGTGAACCTTTGCCGGCTAAGGTTTTAGTTGCCGCGGCTTCAATTTCCAAAACCATTCCCGTACAATTTCCGAACACCGCCAAGCCGTTAATACAACCTATCTGTTCTTCCTTATTTACTTTTTTGTCTATCCTGGGGTTATATTTTCCGAACTCTATTACCCACTCTATATCCATCTTCTTTATAAGTCTTCTCTCTTCAACCAAGGCCACTCCCCCGGCGATTTGAACTATGTTCACCGCATCCCTGCCGTTTTGTGCATATTTGGCTATCAAATCATCGCAGCCCTCTTCCATCTGGAAGCCTCCCTTTTGTGCGGCATTTCTCGCAATCTCCTTCACTTCTCCCGCTGTAAGCGGTCTAAAATATATTTCCACACACCTGGACCTAATAGCCGGAGGCAGTTCATCGGCGGTCCTCGTTGTTGCTCCTACAAGCCTGAAATCGGCGGGCAACCCTTTCTGGAATATCTCATGTATGTGTAAAGGAATATTTTTATCCTCGGAACTGTAATAGGCACTCTCCAAAAATACTCTCCTGTCCTCCAACACTTTAAGCAGTTTATTCATTTGAATAGGGTGCAATTCCCCTATTTCGTCCAAAAACAATATTCCACCGTGGGCTTTTGTTGCAGCCCCCGGTTTGGGCTGCGGAATACCTGCAACTCCATAAGCACCTGCACCCTGGTATATGGGATCGTGTACCGAGCCTATAAGCGGATCGGCAATTCCTCTTTCATCAAACCGCAACGTTGTTGCATCCACTTCCACAAATTTTGCATCCTTGCTAAAAGGTGACATGCTGCTTTGTTTTGCCTCTTCAAGAATTACCCTTGCAGCAGCCGTTTTACCTACTCCAGGCGGACCGTATATAATCACATGTTGAGGATTGGGACCGCACAAGGCAGCCCGAAGTGCCTTAAGCCCTTGCTCTTGTCCGACTATCTCCTTTAAACTGGTCGGCCGTGTTCGCTCCGATAACGGTTCTGTAAGTTTAATTTCCCGAAGCTTCCTCAGTTTGTCCAACTCTTTCTTCGATTCCTTCTCAATTGCACTTTTGTTGCCCTGCTGCGATTTTAGCATGTTAAAAAAGTAAAGTCCTATAACAATCGAAAAGAACAACTGTATAATAAAGAGAGTGCTTGTTAGCATTTTATATCCTCCTAAGATGTAATTTTTATATTGCATCGGTTATTTTTAGTTATAAATATATTATTAACTATGTTAGATAATTTATCCTGATTATTTTAAATGGTATGCATTTCCTCAAATATTTCCGATTATATGATGTTAATTTGCTTATGGATATATTCTTCTTAAAGAAAAATCAGGTGGGAAAGCGATATACCGATTTTGATTAAAAATTAAAGGCTGCTGAACAATGAGTATTATTCATTGCTCAACAGCCCATTAAGACCATTATTATAATTCATCGTTTTTAGCCTTTTACCGCTTAAGAAGCCGATTCCTTCTTAATGCTTGACTTTTTCTTGATAGGCTTCTTCAAAGGCTTTTTATTCTCATTAATAACAATTTCAGGAGGTGTGTGATTCAAAACAGTATCTCTGGTAACAATGCACTTTTCAACATTTCCCATGCTAGGAATCTCATACATCACATCGAGCATAATTTCTTCAATTATAGCCCTAAGTCCTCTTGCACCGGTATTCCTTTCTATCGACTTCTCGGCAATTGCTTCTAATGCACCTTCTTCAAACACCAATTCCACATCATCCATCTCAAACAGCTTTTGATATTGCTTTACCAGTGCATTTTTCGGCTCGGACAGTATTTGTATCAAAGCTTCTTTGTTTAGAGAATGCAAGGATACAATTACCGGCAAACGTCCGACAAACTCAGGTATAAGGCCATATTTCAACAAATCTTGAGGATAGAGGTGCTTTAAGATGTCCCCTACGTCCATTTTCTTCTTGCTTTCAATGTTTGCTCCAAATCCTAAAGACTTTTTACCTATCCTGTCCTGAATAATTTTCTCTATTCCATCAAAAGCCCCACCGCAGATAAACAGGATGTTGGTGGTATCAACTTGGATAAACTCTTGATGAGGATGTTTTCTGCCACCTTGCGGAGGCACAGAAGCAACTGTCCCTTCGAGGATCTTCAGCAGTGCCTGTTGTACACCTTCACCGCTTACATCCCTTGTAATGGAAGGGTTCTCAGACTTCCTTGCAATCTTATCTATTTCATCAATGTATATAATACCTTTTTCTGCCTTCTCAATGTCATAGTCAGCAGCCTGTATAAGCTTCAAAAGAATGTTCTCGACATCTTCTCCCACATATCCTGCCTCAGTTAGTGAAGTTGCATCGGCAATAGCAAAAGGTACGTTCAGTATTTTCGCAAGAGTCTGAGCCAAAAGAGTCTTACCTGAGCCTGTAGGCCCAAGCATTATAATATTGCTCTTCTGCAGTTCGACATCGGAACTTTTATAATCGGTATTTATTCTTTTGTAATGATTATACACTGCAACAGACAAAGATTTCTTGGCAGCTTCCTGTCCAATTACATACTGATCAAGTATTTCCTTTATTTCTGCCGGTTTAGGCACATCATTAAGTTCGGTATCGGTTCTTGCATCTTCAAACTCTTCCTCAATGATCTCCGAGCAAAGCTCAATACATTCATCACATATATAAACCCCTGGTCCAGCTACCAACCTTTTTACCTGCTCTTGAGTCTTACCACAGAAAGAGCACTTTAGCTGCTTCTTCTCATCATATCTGGACATCCTACCACCTCGTTTATTTTCTTCTCTCCATTACTTCATCTACGATTCCATAGGCTTTAGCTTCTTCGGCTGACATAAAAAAGTCTCTTTCTGTATCTGCTTCAATTCTTTCCAAAGGTTGCCCGGTTCTTTCACTCAAAATCCTGTTCAATCTTTCTCTGGTCTTGATTATATGATCGGCATGTATTTTGATATCAGTCGCCTGTCCTCTGGTTCCGCCAAGCGGTTGATGTATCATTATTTCACTGTTTGGAAGGGCAAACCTCTTTCCTTTTGCTCCAGCAGCCAAAAGGAATGCACCCATGCTCGCAGCCATACCGATACATATTGTCGAAACATCCGGTTTAACATACTGCATGGTGTCGTAAATGGCGAATCCTGCGGAAACAGAACCGCCAGGACTGTTTATATAAAGCTGTATATCTTTATCCGGGTCTTCGGCTTCAAGAAACAGCATCTGTGCAACTACAAGGCTTGCAGTAACATCGTTAACTTCGTCACTTAAAACGATTATCCTATCTTTCAGCAACCTTGAATATATATCGTAGGAACGTTCTCCACGGTTCGTTTGCTCAACAACTATTGGCACAAGACTCATAACATTGCCTCCCTCTCATCTTATTCTTATTTATTTCTTCCCACAAACTTTCTAAATTAAACCTGTCTTAAACTATTTTTGCACTGTCGATCAAAAGTTGAACAGTTTTCCTCATTTTTATTGTATCTTTAATATATTCTATATCGTTATTCTGCAAATGTTTCTTAAATTCTTCCACATCGGTTTTATAATTTTCCGCCAGCTTATAAAGCTCATTTTCATACTCATCTTCAGTTGCTTCAATGTTTTCTGCCTTGCATATAGCATCTAAAACAAGCTGGGTCTTAACTTCCACTCTAGCCCTGTTTTCAAACTGGTTTCTAAAGTCTTGATACTCCAGTCCCATAATATTAAGATATTTTTCAAGATCCAGTCCTTGATAACGCAATCTTGCATCAAAATCCCTGACAAGATTGTCAATCTGTCTTTGAATCATTACATCCGGAATATCAACTTCCGCATTCTCACAAACTTTATTTATAATCTTTTCCTCAGTCTCATGTTTTGCTCTTTGTTCAGCCGCTTCCTTAAGTTTCTGTCTAATATCGTTTTTATATTCTTCCAATGTGTCAAATTCACTCACGTCTTTTGCAAATTCATCATCTATAACAGGCAATTCCTTGATTTTTACATCATTGATAATTACCTTGAACAAAGCTGCTTTACCTGCGAGTTCTTCATTGGAGTAATCTTCCGGGAATGTAACGTTAACCTCTACATCATCCCCTGGCATAGCTCCAATAAGTTGATCCTCGAATCCGTCAATAAAGTTTCCGGAGCCGATTTCAAGCCTGTAACCGCTTGCTTTTCCGCCTTCAAAAGGTACACCGTCAATAAACCCTTCAAAGTCTATATCGGCAATATCTCCCTTTTGAATTCCCCTGTCTTCAACAGTTATCAATCTCGCACTCTTTTCAGCTATTTTTTGAATTTCCTTGTCCACATCATCTTCGGTAACAATCACATTTATCTTTTCAACTTCTATACCCTTATACTGTCCAAGGGCAACTTCAGGTCTAACGGTAACGTCAGCAGTAAAAATAAGACTTTTGCCTTTTTCAATTTGTTTAATATCTATATCGGGCCTGTCCACAGGATGAATGTCATTTTCTTCAATTGCTTTATCGTAAGCTTCGGAACATACTATATTTACTGCGTCTTCATAAAGAACTTCCACTCCGTAATATCTTTCCACTATGTTTCTCGGTGCTTTACCTCTTCTAAAACCTGGCACATTAAACCTCTTTATGTTCTTTAAATAGGATTTTTGCAAACCCTCTTCAAATTTTGCAGCATCAACTTCTATTTCAAGTCGAACCACATTTTTATCCTTTTTTTCCACCTTAACACTCATTTATAACCGTTCCTCCCATTGTTTGGTTTATATTAATTAATATTTATTTGATTTCCCACTTCTATGTAGCAAAAACCGGTTTAAGGCTTAATCCTAAAAACCAGTACGTCCCAAACCACATAACGATGCACAAAAAATCAGCCATTCCATTATAACAAATATATTTGGAAAAGCCAATATTAAGCTCTAAATTTTTTAGTTCGGAATTTTATTTACAATTTTAAAGGCTCAAAATTTAAAAAATCGGCCGAAACAAGATTAAATTCTATTCCGTCCACATTCCCCAGCACCGCACTTTTAAAGCCCGCACCGTGCAAGTGTCCGTATATACACCTTTGGACATTGTATTTCCTCATTATTTCCACAAACTTTGACGGTTCCCTTTTTGCATTAAAGGGAGGGTAGTGCATTGCCACAATTATTTTTTCACCCCCAACCTTATCGCAGGAGCTTTTCAAAGAAAGCTCCAGCCTCTGAAGCTCCCTTTCGAATATCTTTTCATCCTCGCGGGCAAAATCGTCATCCCCAGGGCATTTCCATCCCCTGGTACCGCAAAACGTTATTCCTTCTATAGAGAAACTGTTATTATGCATAAAGCTTATGGATTTGAAATTATTGGCATCCAGGAATTTGTTCAATTTGCTCAAGGTGGTCCACCAATAGTCGTGGTTTCCCTTCGATATTATCTTCCTTCCCGGTAGCTTCTCAATAAACTCAAAATCCGCATAGGCCTGTTCAAGATAAGTGGCCCATGATATGTCCCCAGGCATAATAACAAAGTCTTCATCCTTAACGACTTCTATCCAGTTTTTCTTTAGCCTTTCCATGTAATTATACCATCTTTCACCGAAAATATCCATCGGCTTGTCAATGCTTAAAGCCAGGTGAAGATCGGATATTGCAAATATCGACATCTATATACTTCTCCCACCGTTGAAATATTCATATATTTTAATTGCCAGCCCGGGACTTATACCCTCTACAGCTTCCAAATCCTTTATACTGGCTTGTTTTATGTTTTTCAAGGATCCAAAGTGATTTATCAAAGCCTTTTTCCTTTTCGGTCCGATGCCTTCTATACTATCCAACTCAGAACCTTTATATCTCTTTTGCACAAGCTTTCTGTTGTATTCCACAGCAAAGCGGTGTGCCTCGTCCTGTATTGAAGTAATAAATCTCAGCAAGTTCATATCCTTTGAAAGATCATACTCCATATCCCTTGTTACAAGTCCCCTTGTTCTGTGACGGTCGTCCTTTACCATTCCGGCTACGGGTATGGATATATTCATTTCCTCCAGAACATTTACAACCGAGTTGACATGTCCCAATCCTCCATCCACCAAAATCAAATTGGGAAGTCTGCTGAATTTTACATCGGTTGTATTCTCCTCTTTCTCTTTTCGGGCACGGTTAAATCTTCTGAAAATTACTTCCTGCATGCTGGCGTAGTCATTCTGGGACTCCAATGATTTTATTTTAAATCTCCTATATTCCTTTTTATCGGGATGCCCATTCTCGAACACCACCATTGATGCTACCATTTCAGTACTTCCTGTATTGGAAATATCATAAGCTTCTATCCTGTTAGGCAGCTCTTCCAATTCAAGAACTTCTTTTAGCCTTTCCATTCCTTCCCTTGCCAGTTTATCCTGGTTCTTTATGTTCTCTTTAAACTGGTTCAATGCTATAAGTGCATTCTGGGACACCATCTCAACAAGCTTTAACTTTTCACCCTTTCTGGGCACTTTTATATGCACTTTTGCTTCCCTTTTGGAGCTGAGCCATCTTTCTATTATGTCGGCCTCGTCTATATCCTCCTGCAGGACTATTTCACTTGGAACATAAGCTGCGGAGGTGTAAAACTGCTTTATAAAAGAAGTCATAAGCTCACTGTCGGAAACATCTCCCACACCTTCAAATATAAAGTGTTCCCTTCCAATCAGCTTTCCACCCCTTATAAAGAAAACCTGTACACAGTAATCTGTCGGATCTTTTGAAAAGGCAATAACGTCCTGGTCCGACATAACATTACTCACAACTTTTTGCTTTTGTGCAATGTGTCTTAGGCTTGAAATTTTATCCCTCAATGATGCGGCTTTCTCAAACTCCATATTTTCAGAAGCTTTCAGCATTTCATCCTCAAGCCTCTTAATTATCTCATCCTGCTTTCCGCCTAAAAAACTGCATATGTCATCCATCAATGCCCTGTACTCTTGTTTGTTTACATCTCCCTGGCAGGGTCCTAAGCACTGATATATATGATAGTTAAGACAGGGTCGCTGCTTCTTTCCGTCCTTGGTAAACACCTTATTGCAACTCTTTATGGGAAAAAGCTTTTTTATAAGGTCTATGGTATTCTTCACTGCAAAAGCACTGGTATAAGGCCCGAAGTATTTAGCACCGTCCTTTTCAACCTTTCTTGTCATCAATATTCTCGGATATTCCTCATTCATTGTCACTTTGATGTAAGGATAATTTTTATCGTCCTTAAGCATTATATTGAATTTGGGACGATATTTCTTTATAAGATTGCACTCTAGTATCAATGCCTCCAACTCGGTGTCGGTTACAATATATTCGAACTCCTTGATTCTGCGTACCATTGCCTGTACCTTTGGAGTCTGGTTGGATAGCGACTGAAAATATTGCCGAACTCTGTTCTTGAGCACAACAGCCTTACCTACATATATTATTTCACCGTTAACGTCTTTCATAATATAAACGCCCGGTTTCTCGGGCAGTTTTTTAAGTTCTTCCTGTATATTAAACATAAACATCACCAAAAGGGTTAAACAATTTTCAATTACTACTCTATATTAAGAAGACTTCGAAGGATTCAACAGTTTTTTTACTTCCTCTATAGTACTGCTTTGGATGGCCTTTTCAACTATCTTGGCCGCCTCTACCGAATCTGTGTTTCCGATTACATCATATATATCATAAAAAGCACCCAATGTTATGCTTAACTCTGTCACACCAAGACCAAGCAAAATAACAACCGATACCGGATCCGATGCCATTTCACCGCATAAAACCACAGGTTTGCCGTGACTTTTTGCACAATCGACACATTTCTTAACTACTTTAATGAACTCAGGGTCAAGATAATTGTCTTTCAATACATTGGAGCATTTTCTGTTCAGTCCGCAAAACTGATGCAAAAGATCATTGGTTCCTACATTTATAAAGTCAATTTCTTCAATTATATTTTCCAAATCCTCAACAGCGGAAACCGTTTCAATAAATGCACCAATCTTAAGCCTTTTGTATTCCTCATTATTTTTAGCTTTTATCTCATCCTCAATACCTTTTATTATCTCCTTGACCTCTCTTATCTCTTCCACCGAGCTTACCATCGGAAAAGTAATCCCTACATTGCCATGGGAATTTGCCCGTACAATCGATCGCATTTGCAGAGCCAGTTCGCTTTTATGCTCAAGGGATCTCTTAATTCCCCTTGAAACGGTTTCGGAAGATGTTTTATAAAAATCCAAGGTGACCGGCAGCTTATCTCCTCCTATGTCAACCGTCCTAATAACCACCATCCTGTCTTTCATTGCTTTGGCCATTTTTGAGTAAACTGCATACTGTCTGTGTTCGTCGGGCACCTTTGAGTAATTCATAAATATAGACTCTGTCCTAACAAGGCCAATGCCGTCAAAATTAGCCTTTCTTGCAATATTGAATTCAATTATACTGCTTATGCTTGCATAGAGGCTAACTTTTTTTCCGTCCTTTGTCACTGCCGGGTCAAAATAATCGATATTTTTAATTCCGCCATTATCTTTTATTTTCTCGCCATAACTATAAATATCATAGCTATCGGGATTGACAATGACAATCCCCTTCTGGCAGTCTATAATCGCATCTCTGTTCTGATATCTTGCAAGCTCTTTAAAATCAATTCCGCCTATAGTCGGTATTCCGACACTCTTAAGAATTATTGAGGCATGGGTAAAATATCCTGCTCCCTCTTGGGCAATAACCCCTTTAACTTCCTTTTTGCTGAGAATACCGGCAATTATCGGGTTTAGCTCTCTTACAGCAACTATATGGGATGAATTTATCTCATCAAAATTCATTTCACCATCATTGTGCATATTTTTTATAAGTCTTTTCCTAATATCCTTTAAATCAAAAATTCGGTTTTTTACATATTCATTGTCACTTTCCTGTATTAAGTCTATATATTTCTGAATACAGGTATAGATTGCATTATCCGCATGATACTTTTTTTGCCTGATGGTGTTTTTTATTTCCTCAAAAAAATAGCTGTCATCTAGAACTTCATTATAAAATTCGAAAATTCTGTTTTCTTCTTCACTTAGCAGTCCTTTAAACCCATCTTTCAAATCGTAAATCTCTATAAAGGTCCTGCATATGGCAACCTCAAGCTCGGTTACCTCTTTTTCCACCTCAGATTCGTCAATCAACCGGGTGTCTATCTCATAGCTCATATCTTTAACCGATATTAGCTCTCCGAGAGCTACGCCTCCAAAGGTCGGCACTCCTTCAAATACAACTCTACCATTAAATTCACACAATCTTTTTATTCCCCCAAACCGGTCAGCAGATAATTTTCCAATTCGCTAACCGCTTGACATTCATCCTCACCTTCAGCTATTATTGTTATCTTATTTCCGTTACCGACGCCTAAAGAAAGCAGTCCTAATAAACTTTTGGCATTTGCTTTGCGTTCTCCCTTTTCAACCCATATGCTGGATTTGAAATTTGAAGCTTTCTGAATAAAGAGTGCAGCAGGCTTTGACTCTAGTCCGGATATATTGTTAACTGTTATTTCCTTCTTTGTCATATCGTTATTTGCCTCCTCATTTTAATTCTCTAATCAGAATTATATCAAATAATGTCATGTAAGCAACTTAAATTTTATAATTTGTAATTTTATTTTTGAAAAATACTGTTACTGCACTCTAAAGTAATTGTGTATCTTTTATTTCATATAATCTTACAGTCACTTTTCCGTCTGCCACCGAAACCTTTATAACTATAGGATTTTGACGATTATTTACAAATTTAAAGTCGGCCCCACCGTATGCTACTGTTGCATCCCTGCCCTTTTCGACATAAGGCACTTTCTTTGAATGGGGATGCCGTTCGGTAATCTCGAGATTGGCCGCTAATGCTGCATTATAAAGTGTTGTAGAAATTTGACATATACCGCCTCCAACCCCGTATGCTTTTTTAGGGCCTTTCTTGCCTTTTACAATGATGGGAGCCTTTTCATAACCCTTTTCCCTGGTTCTCTTCCCCAATACTTTATTGAACGAAAACTCTTCCCCAGGCATGACTTTCACATCGTTAATATACTCACTGGCAATCTCAATATTACTCACCCTTGACTCCTGGTCGTCCAATATTTCTGTTGAAAAACTGCCTATCTCGACTATATTTTGACTTATCCTGTCGGAGGTTATTTCTGGCTTGACCTCTTCAACTATCGGCTCTATTTTTTCTCCTTCATGCGATTGCAAAATCAACTCAATAGTCTTGTCGATGTTCAGCCTCCTACCTTTCTTTTCCGGTTCTATTTTCCATTTTACTTTGTCGAAGGTCGCATTTTTGGGTTCAATATCCGTTTCTTTAGAATACTTTGCCAACATTTCCCTAATTTGTCCAATATTCAGTCCTTTTAAATTTTTACCCTCCAGATATACTTCCTTATTAATTTTTTGATTGTCTATCGGTCTCCCTGTATTATCTAATTTACAGGATGTAATACTTATGGCAATTAAAAATATGGATATTAATTTTTTTATTCTTTTATCCGTTCTCATTTTACCGCCTCCCAATTCTTCTTGCTTAACCGTCAAACCCCACTAGTATGTTTTAAAGCCTATTCAGTTACTTTTTGTATAAATTTTTTCAAATTTTCAAAAATATAATTTGTGATACAAGATACCGTAATCTTACATTTACTTAAAAGTTATTCCGAAAAGACAACTATATCTTCTAAATTTTTATATTTAGAAGATATAGTATTGAAATTGCTATTCTAATAGCCAATCAGCCGTTCGGCCAGCAATAGATATATCATTCCAAGAATCACACTGATACTTCCTAAAACCGCATTAGCTATTATCAAGATGTTCCCGCTATCTTTTTTTTGCCTGTTCAATAAAATTCCGAAGGTTATTCCTGCTATTGCGAACAATGGAGAAACAAAAAACGTCAATGCCGCACATATCCATCCTAAAATTACAAATAGTTTTGCTTTATCGGATACAGCCAATAATTCGTCATTTCCTTTATATTCCTTTCCATTATATTCCTCGCTCATAGAATCACCTCCGTGTGATTATTATTTAGTCATATAAAAACATATATTCAAGTATTATTTTCAAAGTATGAGTATTCGTTGAAACTCATAAAAAAATGTGCACTTTTCCATTTATGAAAAATGCACATTTTTAAAATTTTTTAAATATTTTCAATAAAAAATTTTATATTTATTCATTTTTAAAGGCACTTGCCGGTTTCTTAGATTTTCTTTCCACATACTCGGTTTTATATATTTTGGATACGGCAGCAATAACCAATAATCCCGCAAAGATATAATATATATCGTTATAAATGGAATTAAAGCAGTACATAAGTCTAATTAAGACTTTTATCTTATCGGCACAATTACTGAGCATACCGTACACAGTATAGGCTATTCCCGCAGGAATCCCCCAATACTTCATTATTTCCAAAATATAATCCTTTAAGAATACGGAACACAAAAACATCATTGTCAATAAGAAAACACCCGATAAAAAACTCAAAGCCAGAAGCCTATTTTCCCTTCTTGGTGCCGTATTGATTTCTATTGATCTTATTTTACTCATTACTGTCATTTCAAAATTTTCAGGAGGTTCTATTTCTGTATCTTCTTCAAGCACTTTTACAATACTGCTGTATTCTTGAAATTCTGCACAGCATTGACTGCACTTGTTTATATGATGAATCAGCTTTGCATGTTCTTCATTGTTCAATTCACCGTCAAAGTATTTCATCATATAATTGTAAGCTTGACTGCAATTCATAGAAAACCCTCCTTTCTTTGTTCGGATAGTCTTTCTTTAAGCATCTTTCGTGCCCTGTACAACCTGTTCTTTATTATAGTCATAGGTTCATTGAGGACCTGTGCCATCTCTTCGTAAGACAATCCGTTTTTATGGTACAATATAAGCGGCACCCGGTATTTATCGGGCAGTTTCGACAATTCATCATTAATGTGCTCTTTTTGCTCCTGCCTTATATAACTTGATTCGGGAGTTTCAATATCACTGGAAACACCAACAACCTCGTCTATAGGCATTGTATCAAGTTTTTTCTTTTTTACGACATCCAAACAGTGGTTAGTGGCTATCTTAACCGCCCAGGTCGAGAACTTAAATTGGGGATCATATTTGTCAAGGGCTCTGTATATTTTGATAAATACCTCCTGTGCAATGTCGTTTAATTCTTCCTTGTTACCTATAATATTATATATAACATTATATATCAATTTCTTATACCTTGTAACCAGTTCGGAAAATACTTCCTTGTCCCCCGAAAGGCATCTTTTAATTATTACAATATCCGGTGTCTCCAATAATATATCACCTCCCCCAAAGCAGCAACCACTAAAGTGCAAATCAATTTCAATACTAAAAAAGCTAATTATAATATTATATACGAATTATTGTCTTTTTTGTCTGAAAATAAAATCTCAGGAGTTATCTACACCCCTTCGATTTTGCTGCTTTCACGACCTTCGAAAGCCCCTAAAGTTAAGAGGGATTGGATAAACTATCCAATCCCTCTTTAATATTTTTGAAATTATTCAATAATCTTGTTAACGTTACCTGAACCAACAGTTCTTCCACCTTCACGGATAGCGAACTTTAATCCTTCGTCCATAGCTATCGGAGTGATCAATTTAACCTTCATAGTTACGTGGTCACCAGGCATAACCATTTCAGTACCTTCAGGAAGTTCAACAACTCCTGTAACGTCAGTAGTTCTGAAATAGAACTGAGGTCTGTAATTGTTGAAGAATGGAGTATGTCTTCCACCTTCTTCTTTAGTCAATACGTAAACCTGAGCTTCGAAAGAAGTATGAGGTTTGATTGATCCGGGTTTTGCAAGAACCTGTCCTCTTTCGATTTCATTTCTTTGAATACCTCTCAAGAGAGCACCGATATTGTCACCAGCTTCAGCTGAATCAAGAAGCTTTCTGAACATTTCTATACCGGTTACAACAGTTTTCTTAGGTTCTTCCATCAAACCAACGATTTCAACTTCGTCGGAAAGTTTCAATTGACCTCTTTCAACCCTACCAGTAGCAACTGTACCACGACCTGTGATGGAGAATACGTCTTCCACAGGCATAAGGAATGGTTTGTCAACTGCTCTTTCTGGAGTTGGGATATATTCGTCAACTTTAGCCATTAATTCCAAAATTGGAGCATATTCAGGTGCATCAACTGTTGTAGCTGTGCATTCAAGTGCTTTAAGAGCTGATCCTCTAACTATTGGAATTTCATCTCCTGGGAATTCGTAGGAGCTTAACAATTCTCTAAGTTCCATTTCAACTAATTCAAGAAGTTCTTCGTCGTCAACCATATCACACTTGTTCAAGAAAACAACTATGTATGGAACGCCAACCTGACGAGCCAAAAGAATGTGTTCTCTTGTCTGAGGCATAGGACCATCAGCAGCTGAAACAACGAGGATAGCACCATCCATCTGAGCAGCACCGGTGATCATGTTCTTAACGTAGTCAGCGTGGCCCGGGCAGTCAACGTGTGCATAGTGTCTGTTATCAGTTTCGTATTCAACGTGAGATGTTGAAATTGTGATTCCTCTTTCTTTTTCTTCCGGAGCCTTGTCAATCTGATCATATGCAGCGAAATTTGCCTTTCCGAGATAACTTAATACTTTTGTTATAGCTGCAGTTAATGAAGTCTTACCATGGTCAACGTGACCTATAGTTCCGATATTAACGTGGGGTTTACTTCTTTCAAATTTAGCTTTTGCCATTTTTAATTCTCCTCCTTTTTCAGTATAATACTGATTTTTAATTACTATAATTATTCTTTACAGGGAATATACAGGCCTTGCATATTCCCTGTTTATTATTGATTCTTTAACAAACTTTCAATGATATTATTTTCCTGTTTTGCCATTTAAAACAGCTTCCTGAATATTCTTAGGAACTTCTTCAAAGTGGCTTATCTGCATTGTGAATACGCCTCTACCCTGGCTTCTTGAACGCAAGGTTGTCGCATATCCAAACATTTCAGCCAATGGAACATGGGCATTTATAACCTGAACTCCATTTCTTGCTTCCATTCCTTCGATTCTTCCTCTTCTTGAGTTCAAATCACCCATTACATCTCCCATGTATTCTTCAGGAACTGTAACGCTAACTTTCATTATCGGCTCAAGAAGTACAGGATCTGCTTTCTTCATACCTTCCTTAAACGCCATGGATCCGGCTATCTTAAACGCCATTTCCGAGGAGTCAACTTCATGGTATGAACCGTCATAAAGAGTAACCTTTACATCCACAACAGGATAGCCGCCTAGAACACCATTATTCATAGCTTCCTGGATACCGGCATCAATTGGTGCAATGTATTCTTTCGGAATAACACCACCAACAATTTTGTTAACAAACTCGTATCCAGTTCCCGGTTCTTTCGGCTCCATTTCAATCCAGCAGTGACCGTATTGACCTCTACCTCCGGACTGTCTAACGAATTTACCTTCTGATTTGACAGTCTTTCTGATAGTTTCTTTGTAAGCAACTTGAGGATTACCAACGTTTGCCTCAACTTTAAATTCCCTCATCAAACGGTCAACAATAATTTCAAGATGCAATTCGCCCATACCTGATATTATAGTTTGCCCAGTATCGGGATCTGTATGCGTCCTGAAAGTCGGATCCTCTTCTGCCAGCTTTGCCAAAGCCAATGACATCTTCTCTTGACCGGCTTTAGTCTTAGGCTCAATGGCAACCGATATAACCGGTTCCGGGAACTCCATAGACTCCAATATTACAGGACTTGCCTCATCACATAAGGTATCTCCTGTTGTTGTTTCCTTAAGTCCTACTGCAGCCGCAATATCTCCAGAATAAACCATATCGATTTCTTCTCTATGGTTTGCGTGCATCTGAAGAATTCTTCCTATTCTTTCTCTTTTGCCTTTGGTTGCATTGAGAACATAGGATCCTGAACTGAGTTTACCGGAGTAAACTCTAAAAAAGCACAGCTTTCCAACAAAGGGGTCAGCCATTATTTTAAATGCCAATGCTGCAAAAGGACCATCGTCATTAGCAGGTCTTTCTATTTCCTGCTCACCGTCTTGAGTCATACCCTTGATTGGCGGTATGTCCAACGGTGACGGCAAATAGTCAACAACAGCATCCAAAAGATTCTGAACACCTTTGTTTTTATATGAAGAACCGCACAAAACAGGAATCATGCTAACATTAATTGTAGCTTTTCTTATACCTGCCTTAAGCTCTTCAACAGTAAGTTCTTCACCTTCCAAATACTTCATCATAAGCTCTTCATCTTGTTCGGCAACAGCCTCAAGAAGCTTGTTTCTGTATTCGTCAACCAAGTCTTTCATATCATCAGGAATCGGTCTCTCTTCAATAACTTTTCCGAGATCATCCATGAAATAATATGCTTTCATCAAAACAAGGTCAACTATTCCGGCAAACTCATCCTCTTTACCAATAGGAAGTTGAATGGGAACAGCGTTTGCCTGAAGTCTTTCCTTCATCATTTTTATACAGTTATAGAAATCGGCTCCCAATATGTCCATCTTGTTGACATATGCCATACGAGGTACATGATACCTGTCGGCCTGTCTCCAAACGGTTTCGGATTGGGGCTCAACTCCACCTTTAGCACAGAACAACGTAACAGATCCGTCAAGAACACGAAGTGATCTCTCAACTTCAACTGTAAAGTCAACGTGCCCCGGCGTATCTATAATATTTATTCTAGTACCTTTCCATTGTGCAGTAGTAGCGGCAGATGTAATTGTTATACCTCTTTCCTGCTCTTGCTCCATCCAGTCCATAGTTGCAGAACCTTCATGAGTTTCACCTATTTTATGGACTCTACCGGTATAGAATAGAATACGTTCAGTGGTTGTTGTTTTACCTGCGTCTATATGAGCCATAATTCCAATATTTCTAGTGTTTTCTAAGCTAAATTGCCTGGGCATATCTACCTTCCTTTCAAAACCATCTCGCTTTTATAGTAGCGAACTAATTACAAATATAAAATTGGAAATTACCATCTGTAATGTGCAAAAGCCTTGTTGGCTTCAGCCATTTTATAAGTATCTTCCTTCTTCTTATAAGCTCCGCCCATACTATTGGTTGCATCAAGTATTTCAGCAGCGAGTCTTTCTTTCATAGTTCTCTCGCCCCTTAACCTTGCGTAGTTAACCAACCATCTTAAGCCCAAAGCTTGTCTTCTATCAGGTCTAACTTCAACAGGGACTTGGTAGGTAGCACCACCAACTCTTCTTGCCTTTACTTCAAGTACGGGCATAACATTGTTCAATGCCTGCTCGAATACTTCAAGAGGATCCTTGCCTGTTTTTTCTTTAATGATATCGAAAGCTCCATAGCAAATCTTTTGAGCGATACCTTTCTTACCGTCTATCATTATGTTATTGATAAGTTTTGTAACAACCTTATCATTATAAATCGGATCCGGCAATACATCCCTTTTTGCAACATAACCTTTTCTTGGCACCTTTCTTCCCTCCTTCTTATGATATAAAAATATCATCGGTACTCGCGGATACGGCATATAGCCTACCCGTCGTCAGTGCTGCGTACTTGCTATTATATAATATATATATATAAACAACGTACTAAGCACCTATCATTAAGTTACCATACAGCGTGCAAAGCACGTTATATGATTTACTTGCCAGCTGCACCTGCTTTCGGTTTCTTTGCACCATATTTGGATCTTCCTTGCATTCTCTTAGCAACACCAGCAGTATCAAGTGTTCCACGAATAATATGGTACCTAACACCAGGTAGGTCTTTAACCCTTCCTCCTCTTATAAGAACAACACTGTGTTCCTGAAGATTGTGGCCTATACCTGGAATATAAGCAGTTACTTCAATACCGTTAGTTAAACGAACCCTTGCAACCTTTCTCAATGCAGAGTTAGGCTTCTTTGGTGTTGTTGTCTTAACTACAGTACATACGCCTCTCTTTTGAGGAGAACTGATATCTGTAGGTTTTCTCTTCAAAGAATTGAATCCTTTTTGCAGTGCAGGAGAAGTTGATTTCTTTTTAATAGTCTGTCTCCCTTTTCTAACTAACTGATTAAATGTTGGCATCCTTTCACCTCCTTCTTAAGTATTATGTAATCTAAAAAATCATGAAGTCCTAAAACTTCTTTGATTTTGAACTTTGCATCAGTAAGATCATTTTTACTGCTAAAATTATTCAAGGGTACAAGCAACTGCTGCACCGACATCTATATTGCAAGCTTTACCAAGCATTTTCATTGTATCGACATACTTAATCTCAATACTTCTTTTATTGCACAACTCAATAACTTTGCCCACTACACGCTCTTCGGCATCTTTAGCAACAAAAACCACCTTTGCTGAACCCTTTTCAATTGCCTTGACAGTTTGTTTAACTCCCACTGCCTTATTTGCATCTTTTAAGCTTTCAAGCACCTTTTACCCTCCTTACCGGTAAGGAACCATTGGCAATTTCGTTCCTCAATGAATAACAAAAAATTTGATTAAAAATTATATAAATATGACAGACAAATTTTTTGTTATTCCATCAGGTTTTGATAAGAACTTAAACCACCTAAAGCCTTGCAGTTTAGCCGTTATATACATTAGTATCGTCAAAATAAAAAATTCACAATTTTACATACTGAATTATTTTATCACCAACATTCTTATTTTGTCAAGGTATATGAAAAAAGATATACCCCTAAACAAAATCTCGTACTCTTTTAAGTACGAGATTTTGTTTAAAGTAACGTAAACAGTTATTCGGTAACTGTACTGATACTAATGTCCTTATATCTGCTCATTCCCGTTCCTGCCGGTATCAGCTTACCGATAATAACATTTTCCTTCAGACCAACCAGCGGATCTATCTTTCCTTTTATCGCAGCTTCGGTCAATACCCTTGTTGTCTCTTGGAAAGATGCTGCCGACAGGAAGGATTCGGTAGCAAGGGATGCCTTTGTTATTCCCAGCAAGGCACGTTTACCTACTGCAGGTCTCTTACCTTCGGCAACAGCTTTTGCATTTTCTTCTTCAAAATCAAACACATCCACCAAACCACCGGGCAAGAGATTGGTATCTCCTGAATCCTCAACCTTAACTTTTCTCAACATCTGTCTTACTATAACCTCAATGTGCTTGTCGTTGATATCAACACCCTGAAGTCTGTACACTCTTTGTACTTCTTGAAGGAGATATGCCTGAACACCGTTTACACCTTTAATCTTCAATATGTCGTGAGGATTTACAGAACCTTCTGTAAGTTCATCACCGGCTTCGACAAAATCCCCGTCCACAACTTTAATTCTTGAACCGTACGGAATGAGATAGTTTCTCGATTCACCTTCTTCGGATGTAACGACAATTTCTCTCTTCTTCTTCGATTCAACAATTTTTACAGTACCGTTTATTTCGGATATAATAGCCAATCCCTTCGGCTTCCTTGCTTCAAAAAGCTCCTCAACACGAGGCAAACCTTGGGTGATGTCATCACCGGCAACACCTCCGGTGTGGAAAGTTCTCATTGTAAGCTGTGTTCCAGGCTCACCGATTGACTGTGCCGCGATTATACCGACAGCTTCACCCACGTTACATTCCTCACCGGTTGCAAGGTTGGCACCGTAACATTTTGCACAAACTCCATATTCGGAATGGCAAGTCAATACCGACCTTATCTTTACCTTCTTCATACCGCTCTTTATAATTGCTTCGGCATCTTTTTCAGTTATCATCCTATCTGTAGGTACTATTATTTCACCGGTTTCGGGATGAACGATATTTCCTGCAGGATATCTTCCTATTAATCTTTCGGAAAGTTCCTCAATTACCTCGTTACCGTCTCTGATATCCGAAACTTCAATACCCTTTCTTGTTCCACAGTCATGTTCTCTTACTATAACATCCTGACTTACGTCAACGAGACGACGAGTCAAGTATCCCGAGTCGGCTGTTCTTAAAGCCGTATCCGCAAGACCTTTTCTAGCACCGTGGGTTGATATGAAGAACTCCATAACGTTCAAACCTTCACGGAAGTTCGCTTTTATAGGCACCTCAATGGTTTTACCTGACGTATCGGCCATAAGTCCTCTCATACCTGCGAGCTGTTTAATCTGGTTAATATTACCTCTCGCTCCCGACTGTGACATCATGTAAACAGGGTTAAATTTATCAAGGTTACTGATAAGTGCTTTTGTAATGTTTTCCGACGCCTCATTCCAACATGCTATAACTGAATTGTATCTTTCTTCATCGGATATGAGACCTCTTTTATACTGTTTTAAGATGTTTTCAATCTTTTCTTCAGTTTCTTTGATGTATTTTGCCTTAACTTCCGGGATAACCATATCGGATACTCCTATGGTTATGGCTCCACGGGTTGAGTAATTGAAACCTTTTGCCTTAATTAAGTCGAGCAGTTTGGCTGTCTCGGTAATACCATGCACTCTTATGCTCTTTTCAATTATTTTTCTAAGTTCATTCTTTCCAACCAAGAAATCTATTTCAAGGTCAAACATTTTTTCAGGGTCGGTTCTGTCAACAAATCCAAGGTCCTGTGGAATTCCTTCATTAAACAACAATCTACCCACAGTACAATCGATTAATTTGGACTTTTCCACTCCGTCAATAACTTTTTTAACCCTTACTTTTATTTTGGAGTGCAGGGTTATATCTCCGTTTTCATAAGCCATAACGGCTTCTTCCATACTTGAGAATACCTTGCCTTCGCCCTTCGCACCATCTTTGATTATGGTCATATAATAACTACCCAAGACCATGTCCTGTGTCGGAACGGCAACAGGTTTTCCGTCCTGTGGCTTTAACAGGTTGTTTGCAGACAGCATCAAGAATCTTGCTTCAGCTTGTGCCTCTGCAGACAAAGGTACGTGCACAGCCATCTGGTCTCCGTCAAAGTCGGCGTTATATGCCGTACAAACCAGCGGATGAAGTTTGAGTGCCCTACCTTCTACCAAAACAGGTTCAAAGGCTTGAATTCCAAGTCTGTGAAGTGTAGGTGCACGGTTTAAGAGCACCGGATGCTCTTTTATAACTTCTTCGAGCACATCCCATACTTCATTTTTTACTCTTTCCACCATTCTCTTCGCACTTTTTATATTATGGGCAAGCCCGTCATTGACAAGTTTCTTCATAACGAAAGGCTTAAACAATTCCAAAGCCATTTCTTTAGGCAGTCCGCATTGATATATCTTAAGTTCGGGACCGACAACGATAACGGAACGTCCGGAATAGTCAACACGCTTTCCGAGCAGGTTTTGTCTGAAACGTCCCTGTTTACCTTTCAACATATCCGAAAGGGATTTTAGAGGTCTGTTTCCAGGACCGGTTACCGGTCTTCCCCTTCTTCCGTTATCTATCAAGGCATCTACAGCCTCTTGGAGCATTCTCTTCTCATTTCTTACAATGATATCGGGTGCTCCAAGATCCAAAAGTCTCTTAAGCCTGTTATTTCTGTTAATAACCCTTCTATATAAGTCATTCAAGTCTGAAGTTGCAAATCTACCTCCGTCCAACTGAACCATCGGCCTTAATTCCGGAGGAATTACAGGTATTACATCCAATATCATCCACTCGGGTTTATTGGAAGACTGTCTGAAGGCTTCCACAACTTCGAGCCTCTTGATTGTTCTAATCCTTTTTTGCCCTGTGCTGTCGGCAAGTTCCGACCTTAATTCTTTAGCCAGTGCATCAAGGTCAATTTCTGCCAGAAGTTCCTTTATTGCCTCTGCACCCATACCTGCCCTGAAATTATATCCGAATTTTTCCACACTGTCTCGATATTCTTTTTCCGACAGTATCTGTTTCTTGGAAAGGGGTGTCTGACCTGGGTCAATTACAACATAGGATGCAAAATACAATACTTTTTCAAGGGCCCTTGGCGACATATCCAAGAGCAATCCCATTCTGCTGGGAATTCCTTTAAAGTACCATATATGGGATACAGGGGCAGCAAGTTCTATATGCCCCATTCTTTCTCTTCTAACTTTCGATCGGGTAACTTCAACCCCGCATCGATCACACACAATTCCTTTATATCTTATTCTTTTATATTTTCCGCAGTGGCACTCCCAGTCTTTCTGAGGTCCAAATATCCTTTCGCAAAAGAGACCGTCTCTCTCCGGTTTTAAAGTTCTATAGTTTATTGTCTCGGGCTTTTTTACCTCGCCTCTTGACCATTCTCTAATCTTCTCTGGAGAAGCTAAACCAATTTTCATTGAATCAAAATTATTTAGTTCAAACACGGCCATTTCTCCCTTCCTTAAAATTCATCATCGTCTTCGAAATCATCACTCAAGCCATCGTCCATGAAGAGATTTTCGTCTAGCGTGCTCTCATCAAGGTTTTCCTCATGAGTTACATCGGCTAAGTCTGACAATTCAAAGTCATCGGAGTCCAAATCATCTTCCAGGATGTCATCGCCAACATCGTCAAACTCACTAATCGGAATCTCGTCTTCGCGTCCCTCAATATTAACATTGAGTTCTTCAAGTTCATCTTCCACCGATTCTTTAATTGCAATTTCTTCCTGCTCTTCGGAATATACTTTTACATCTAGACATAAGCTCTGCAATTCTTTTATCAATACCTTGAATGATTCCGGTATTCCCGGTTCCGGAACATTTTCGCCCTTTACTATGGCTTCATAGGTCTTTACCCTACCTACAACGTCATCGGACTTAACGGTGAGTATTTCCTGAAGCGTATAAGCAGCACCGTAAGCCTCAAGGGCCCAAACTTCCATCTCTCCAAATCTCTGGCCGCCAAACTGTGCTTTACCGCCTAATGGCTGCTGAGTAACAAGGGAATAAGGTCCGGTTGAACGGGCATGTATTTTGTCATCAACAAGGTGAGCAAGCTTCAATATATACATGTATCCGACTGTAACCCTGTTTTCAAAGGGTAATCCTGTTCTTCCGTCATATAATATTGTCTTACCGTCCTCTGAAATTCCCGCTTTTCTTAATGTATCCATAATATCTTGCTCTGTAGCTCCGTCAAAAACCGGAGTGGCAATCTTCCATCCGAGAGCTTTAGCTGCATATCCGAGATGGACTTCCAAAACCTGACCGATATTCATACGGGAAGGAACGCCCAGCGGATTAAGTACTATTTGCAGAGGAGTACCATCCGGAAGGAAAGGCATATCCTCCACCGGAAGTATTCTTGAAATAACACCCTTGTTTCCGTGTCTTCCGGCCATCTTATCCCCAACGGATATTTTTCTCTTTTGTGCAATATATACTCTAACAAGCTGATTTACTCCCGGCGACAGTTCATCACCGTTTTCTCTTGTAAATACTTTAACATCAACAACTATACCCGATTCACCGTGCGGTACACGCAATGAAGTATCCCTAACTTCTCTTGCCTTCTCACCGAAAATTGCCCTTAAAAGTCTTTCTTCAGCAGTAAGCTCTGTTTCTCCCTTAGGAGTTACTTTTCCCACAAGGATGTCTCCCGACCTTACTTCGGCACCAATCCTTATAATTCCCCTCTCATCCAAGTCTTTAAGAGAATCTTCGCTGACATTGGGTATTTCTCTGGTTATTTCCTCGGGTCCCAATTTCGTATCTCTAGATTCCGCTTCATATTCTTCTATGTGAATGGATGTAAAGGTATCATCCTTAACAAGTTCTTCGCTTATAAGTATAGCGTCCTCGTAGTTATAACCCTCCCAGGTCATAAAGCCGACCAGAACATTTTTTCCTAAAGCGATTTCACCTTTATCGGTGGACGGTCCGTCAGCTATGACATCTCCTTTTTCCACCTGTTCGCCTTTTTTAACAATAGGTCTCTGGTTGATACAAGTTCCCTGGTTGGATCTCAAGTATTTCAACAATTTATAAACATCTCTTTTTCCATCTTTAGTCCTAACAATAATTTCGTTGGCACTTACTTTTTCCACCGTACCAGAGTTTTTCGCCAATACACAAACTCCTGAATCTCTTGCCGCCTTGTATTCTATTCCGGTTCCTACAATAGGCGATTCTGTCCTTATTAGCGGAACTGCCTGACGCTGCATGTTCGCTCCCATAAGAGCACGGTTGGCATCGTCATTTTCGAGAAACGGAATCATAGATGTAGCAACGGATACTATCATCTTCGGCGATACATCCATAAAGTCCACCTTGGAAGGCTCAACCTCAATAAACTCTTCCCTTGCCCTACACAATACCTTCTTGTCGACGAATCTTCCTTCCTCGTCTAGAGGTTCGTTTGCCTGGGCTATAATATATTCATCTTCTTCATCGGCAGTCAGATATACTATCTCATCGGTTACTCTCAAATTCTCCTTGTCAACTTTTCTATAAGGAGCTTCTATAAAACCGTATTCATTAACTCTGGCAAAAGTACTCAAAGAGCCTATAAGACCGATGTTCGGTCCTTCAGGAGTCTCTATCGGACACATACGCCCATAGTGGGAGTGGTGAACGTCACGCACTTCAAATCCTGCTCTTTCCCTACTCAAACCTCCAGGACCCAATGCACTCAATCTTCTCTTATGAGTAAGCTCGGCAAGTGGGTTGGTTTGATCCATAAACTGTGACAACTGGCTGCTTCCAAAGAATTCTTTTATGGCAGCAACCACCGGTCTTATGTTTATAAGGGCTTGAGGAGTAACTATATCAATGTCTTGAATGGTCATTCTTTCCCTTACAACCCTTTCCATTCTTGCAAGACCTATTCTAAACTGGTTTTGCAGCAATTCTCCCACTGAACGCAATCTTCTATTTCCCAAGTGGTCTATATCGTCAATCTGACCTACACCGTAACTTAATGCTATTATATAGTTAATGGAAGCTATAATATCTTCCTTTGTAATGTACTTCGGAATCAACTCGTCTATGTTTGCTTTAATAATTTTCTTCAACTCATCGGCACTTTTACCCTGGTTTTCCTCAAGAATAGTTTTGAGGACACTGAGTTTTACCTTTTCGTTAATTCCAATTTCCTTCGGATCAAAATCGACATATTCCTTGATATCAACCATATCATTGCCGATGACTTTAATTTTCTTGCCGTCAATATTCAAATAAACGGAATTGATACCTGCATTCTGAATTCTTTCGGCATCTTCCCTGCTTATTTTCTCGCCTTCAGCTACAATTACTTCTCCCGTTTCCGGATTCACTATATTTTCAGCAGCCAAGAAACCATTGATTCTTGATGCAATAGAGAGTTTTTTATTGAACTTAAATCTACCGAATTTAGCCAAATCATATCTCTTAGGATCGAAGAACAGACCGTTTAAAAGTGAACGTGCACTTTCAACAGTAGGCGGTTCACCCGGTCTCAATCTTTTATAAATTTCCAATAAACCCTCGTCCTCAGTCTTTGCACTATCTTTTTGAATTGTCGCAATAATTCTTTCATCTTCTCCAAGAAGCTCAGTTATCTCGAGGTCGGTTCCATATCCCAATGCCCTAATCAAAACTGTAATGGGAAGTTTTCTAGTTCTATCAATTCTTACAGATATAACATCGTTTGAGTCGGTTTCGTACTCAAGCCATGCACCTCTATTGGGAATAACCGTATTTGAAAACAGTTGTTTTCCGGTTTTATCAAATTTCATTGCATAATAAATTCCGGGTGATCTTACCAACTGGCTAACAATAACTCTTTCCGCCCCGTTGATAATAAAGGTACCGTTTTCCGTCATCAACGGAAAATCACCCATAAATATTTCCTGTTCCTTGACTTCCCCGGTTTCTTTATTTATTAGTCTAACTTTTCCCTTTAGTGGAGCGGAATAAGTTGCATCCCTCTCCTTACACTCTTCAACACTGTATTTTGGAGTGTCGTCAATGGAGTAGTCAACAAATTCCAAAATCAAATTTCCGGTATAGTCAGTGATAGGCGAAACATCTCTAAATACTTCTCTTAATCCCTCTTCAAGAAATTGGTTATAGGAATTTCTCTGGATTTCAATAAGATTTGGCATATCAATGACTTCGTTAATCCTGGAATAACTCATTCTTACATTCTTTCCCAATCGCACGGGATGTACCATTAAAAATCACCTCATAATTTTAGACTTTTGCCGCGGTGCTTTTTAAGCACAAAAAAATACTTTGATACATAACCCTTTACGCCCCTTCATATATAAGGGGATAAAGCACAAGGATTTCAAATCCTTTAGCTTTCATTATTTTAAGGAAATATGTATCTTTGCAAAACACAACTATGAAACTAAACTTTCAATCCGTCCTTATACTAAATCTATAAATTAATACAAAGCCTTTTAAAGCCCTGTAGTATTAATATTGGTCATCTTCAGACAGCCAAAAACAATCAAATTTCGATTTGATTTTTCTTACTTGCAATAAACTCAACAAATATTTCGTATTTATTTTTTGCTTGCTCAAAAACAGTGTTTGTTTGATCATTTATCGAATAAGATCAATAGAAAATTAAACCCTAAATCAAAACAAAGGTATTTCTCGCTTCTCGCCTCATATGTATTGTAAATTGCTTTCACAAGGCCAAGTATATTTTTATGTTATTTACATATAATAATCATATACTAAATAAATGGTTTAAACATTAAATTATTATTAACAAATATTGTCTCACTTATTCAAATATGCTATAATTTAATTGTTAGCAAATCGGTAGACGTAAATTCATTTATTTCACATGCAGAATTTGGCACTTTATCTTGAAATTATAATGCAGTTTATAATTCTAACATACAATTATCAACTTGTCAATACAAGTATTATGTTTATTTTTCCGTCTCCTATATTTCTCATTTTTATATACTTTTATACTTAACTTGAATCTGTTTCAGGCTTAATTAAAGCCTATTGCAGTAATTTATAAATTTTTAATAGCCAAAAAAGCTCCCCCAATGAGGAGCTTTTTTACTTAGCAAGCTTTAAGCAAATATCCTAATATCAATTGAGGATTAACACTCATAAATAATATTATGATAAATTACTTAAGTTCAATTGTTGCACCAACTTCTTTGAATTTAGCTACCATAGCTTCAGCATCAGCTTTTGATACGTTTTCTTTTATTGTCTTTGGAGCTCCGTCAACAAGATCTTTTGCTTCTTTGAGTCCAAGACCTGTTACTTCTCTAACAACTTTTATAACCTTAATCTTGTCTGCTCCTGCTTCTTTCAATACTACATCGAATTCAGATTTTTCTTCAGCTGCAGGAGCTGCTGCACCACCAGCTGCAGGAGCTGCTGCTACTGCAACAGGAGCTGCTGCGGATACACCGAATTTTTCTTCCAAAGCTTTTACCAATTCAGATAATTCCAATACTGTTAACGCTTCTACCTCTTCAATTAATTTTGTAACTTTTTCACTAGCCATTTTATATACCTCCATTAATAATTTTTCTTAATTTTTTAAAGAAACGATATTTTATCTATTCCTTATGCACTTGCTTTCTTTTCAGCAATAGCATTCAATGCAACTACCAAACCTCTTATATTTCCGTTCAAAACATTTACGAAACCGGTAATCGGTGCTTTCATGCTGCCGAGTGCTTTTGCAAGCATCTCTTCTTTCGGCGGCAATGCAGCCAATGCCTTAATTGACTCAACATCAAATATCTTACCTTCAACAACACCTATCTTAATTTGAAGATTTTCATACTTTTTGGAGTACTCGGTTAAAATCTTAGCCGGTGCAATAACATCACTATTGCTTATTGCCATAGATGTAGGTCCGTTAAAGTGAGGTTCGAGTTCATTAAGTCCGTTTTCGTTTGCTGCAAGTTTGGTTAAAGTGTTCTTTACTACACTATACTCAACTCCAGCTTTTCTCAAAGCATTTCTAAGATCTGTATCCTGTTCAACAGTGAGTCCTCTGTAATCGGCAAAAACTATTGCTTTTGCATTTTTAATTTTTTCAGACAACTCACTTACGACAGCTTTCTTTTTCTCAAGAATTTTCTCACTTGGCACTTTCAGTCCACCTCCTTAACCTTGCAAATCTTTGTATAAAAAATGTTAACATAAAACCCCTCATATGCACATAGACATAGAGGGGTAATAATTCCACTTAAAACTTACCTCGGTAGGCTGATAAACTATCAATTACTACTTGCCTTGGCAAGTAACCTACTGTCTATGGCAATCCAATATTAAATTCACAAAGCTTATATTATAACATTATTTTAATTTTGTAAAGCCCTTTTTAATATTTTTTATTTATTCCGGTATTACTCATTCACTTTTTGCGGGTTAACTTTTATACCCGGACCCATGGTGGATGACACAACAACGCTCTTTAAATATTGACCTTTAGCAGCTGCCGGTTTTGCTTTTATGATGGCACCCATCAATGTCTTGAAGTTATCCAAGAGCTTTTCTGTGCCGAAGGAAACTTTACCGATAGGGCAGTGAATAATATTTGTTTTATCCAATCTGTACTCTATCTTACCGGCTTTGATGTCTGCAATTGCCTTTGCAACATCCATTGTAACCGTACCGGCTTTTGGGTTTGGCATAAGTCCCTTTGGTCCAAGTACTTTACCCAGTCTACCTACAACACCCATCATGTCGGGAGTTGCAACAACAACATCAAATTCAAACCAGTTGTCGTTTTGAATTTTTGAAACCAATTCTTCTGCACCAACATGGTCTGCTCCAGCCTGTTCAGCTTCCTTTGCTTTCTCACCCTTAGCGAAAACCAAAACACGAACTTTTTTACCTGTCCCGTGAGGAAGTACAACAGCACCTCTAACCTGCTGGTCAGCATGTCTTGAGTCAACACCGAGTCTGATATGTGCCTCAACTGTCTCATCAAACTTTGCTTTTGCAGTCTTTTGAGCAAGTTCCATTGCTTCTGCAGGATCATACAACTTTAATCTATCAACAAGTTTAGCACTGTCTTGATATTTTTTGCCTCTTTTCACTATTATCATCTCCTTTGTGGTAATATTTTCGGAAACACAAGTTTCCTCCCACCTAGCCAATATATTGAACTCACATATGATAAATCTTCATTATGAGTTCAACAAGCCGATGTACATTTTCTCAAAGTATAAGTAAGCATCAAAATGTGTTTTCGAGAAACATACAAGTCCTTTGGGTTTAGCCTTCAACAACTATTCCCATACTTCTTGCTGTTCCGGCTATCATACTCATAGCCGCTTCAATTGATGCCGCATTTAAATCCGGCATCTTTAATTCTGCGATCTTTCTGATTTCATCCTTTGAAATCTTTGCAACTTTGTCCCTGTTAGGTTTACCTGAACCGCTTTCTATTTTGCATGCCCTCTTCAACAACACTGAAGCTGGCGGTGTTTTTGTAATGAATGAAAAAGACCTGTCCGCATATACTGTAATTACAACAGGAATAATTAATCCTGCATCTTTTGCAGTCTTTTCATTAAATTCTTTACAAAATCCCATTATGTTTACGCCATGTTGTCCTAAAGCTGGTCCAACCGGTGGAGCCGGAGTTGCTTTCCCCGCAGGAATTTGAAGTTTAATATAGCCAGCAATTTTCTTAGCCATTTAATCCACCTCCCAAGAATTTACTCGTTAAAACCCACTCTTAATAAAATTAAGAATGTTTATTTAAAGGATGTCTCACGCTTACGCCATGGAAATCCTATTAAAAGCATAAGTATATATAGCAAATAGAAATACGTAAAACCGCAATTTCTATTATTTATATCTTCTGAATCTGGAATAGCTCCAATTCAACCGGTGTCTCCCTACCAAACATTGATACAGAAACCCGTACTTTCTTCTTTTCGAAATTTATTTCCTCTACTATTCCTATAAAGTTTTCCAATGGTCCGGTAGCAACTCTTACATTATCACCGACTTCATAGTCAAGTACAGGCATAAATTCTTCAACACCCATTACCCTAACTTCTTCATCAGACAAAGGAACGGGCTTTGAACCAGGTCCAACAAATCCGGTCACACCTCTGGTATTCCTGACCACATACCAAGACTCGTCAGTCATAATCATCTTGACAAGAACATATCCCGGAAAAACTTTCTTAAGAGTGGCTTTTTTCTTACCATCCTTAATTTCGATTTGTTCTTCCATTGGAACAACTATATCCAATATATAATCTTGCATGCCCCTGTTCTCAACGATTTTTTCAAGGTTAGCCTTAACTTTGTTTTCATACCCGGAGTAAGTATGAACAACATACCATTTTGCACCTTCCGGTGTATCATCTACTTGCATAAAGCCACTAGTCCTCCTTTAATAAGATTGCATACCGACACAACTTTTGGGCATTATATTTTGAATACAATTTGCCTTAAGTATGCAAAACCTGCATCGGCTAACCAAATAATGATTCCTATTAAGAAACAGGCAATCAAAACTGTTATCGTATTCTTTACAACTTGAACACGGGTTGGCCATACAACCTTCTTAAGTTCGCTAGTAATATCTTTAAAGTACTTGCCAATTTTATTGCCGGTAGCAGCAAGTTTGGTACCGAAACCAGCACGTTTGGTAGTTTTTACCTCTTCAGCCATATAAAACATCTCCATTTTTGAATTTTTAGCTTTTATCCATACAGGCATTTCAAAAACTTCATATAGAAGTATTCCACTAATATAGTTCAGCTATAACATTTACAAACAAATTATCTAAACTTTCAAGAAAAATGAACTATTTTGTTTCCTTATGCACAGTATGTTTACGGCAAAATCTACAATATTTTCTCATTTCAAGTCTGTCAGGATCATTCTTTTTGTTTTTCATTGAGTCATAATTTCTTTGCTTGCATTCACCGCATGCCAATGTAATCTTCACTCTCATCTTTCACACCTCCACAAACTTATCGTGTATATCAAAAATTTTTTGGGCATTTTCGACATAAAAAAAAGACTTACAGAGAAACAACCATTAATTTAACACATTTATCTATAAAAGTCAAGACACTTAATGAATGTTTTCTTCACAATTAGTTGTTTATAAAACTGAAGACCGGAAAATAAGGGAACTTACAATATAAAATTTCTAAACGCCAATTCGCCAATTATAACGAAAAGGCGAATGGAAAAAATGTAGTTCCCTTATACCGAATGTTTTATTCTTCAATCAAATCGCTTATGGCCGCTCCGGGAGGAACAATCGGAAACACCTTGTCATCCCGATCTATTTCAAAATTGATTACCACAGGTGTATCCTTTGAAGCTAATGCTCTTTTTAGAGCCTCATCAACTTCCTCGGGTTTCTTCACATCGATACCGATTGCACCGTAAGCCTCAGCCAAGGCAACAAAATTTGTGCCCCTATCAATAGTTGTGGAGGAATATCTGCCATCATAAAAGAGATTTTGCCACTGTCTTACCATACCCAAAACACGGTTGTTAAATATGGCAATAATTATCGGAATTTTATATTCGACAGCTGTCGCAATCTCATTGCAATTCATTCTGAAACTTCCGTCGCCGGCAATATTTATAACCTTTTTGTCCGGTTTTCCCAGCTTAGCCCCTATTGCAGCACCAAGACCGTAACCCATGGTTCCCAAGCCCCCGGATGACAGGAATTGTCTCGGTGATTTGTACTTATAAAACTGTGCAGCCCAAATTTGATGCTGGCCCACTTCGGTTGTAATTATCGCATCACCTTTTGTAAGCTCATACAATCTTTCTATAATATAATGCGGCCTTAATATATCGTCTTTGGGATATTTCAACGGATACAGTTTCTTCCACTCATCAATTTTATTTTTCCAATCGGAGTGATCCTTTTTTTGAATCTTGGCATTTAAATGCCTCAATATTTTCTTGATATTTCCCACAAGCGGATAATGCACTTCGATATTCTTTCCGATCTCTGCAGGATCTATATCAATATGCATAATCTTGGCATTAGGTGCAAACTTGGTCACATCACTTATAACCCTGTCACTGAATCTCGCTCCGATGGCTATAAAAAGATCCGACTCGGATACCGCCATATTAGTGGTTTTTGTACCATGCATTCCCACCATGCCGGTAAACAGTTCATGGGTTCCCGGAAATGACCCCATTCCCATTAAGGTGGTAGTCACCGGTATCAGGGCTTTATTGGCAAGCTCAAAAACCTCATCATTGGCACCGGCTATGGAAACACCACCACCGGAAAGTATTATTGGTCTTTTTGCATTGTTTATAATATCGGCAGCCGCATCTATTTCATCTTCGGTAACCCCTAGTGTTGCTTCCTCCAACTTTTTGGGAACCTTCGGAACATATTCGGTCACTGCGGCAGTAACATCCTTGCAAATATCTATCAATACCGGTCCCGGTCGACCGGTTTTGGCAATCGTAAAGGCTTCTCTCACAATATCCGCCAGCTTGTTTACATCCTTTACAATATAATTGTGCTTGGTTATCGGCATTGTAATCCCGGTTATATCAACTTCCTGAAAGGAGTCCTTTCCAAGAAGGGTTGTAGGCACCTGACCCGTTATGGCAACCATGGGCACCGAGTCCATATATGCGGTGGCAATTCCGGTAACAAGGTTGGTAGCACCGGGTCCGGATGTGGCAATACACACTCCAACTTTGCCGGTGGCTCTGGCATAACCGTCGGCTGCATGTGCCGCCCCCTGTTCATGGGAAGTCAGAATATGCCTAATGTCATCTTTAGCTTTATACAAAGCGTCATATATATTTAAAACCGCTCCGCCGGGGAATCCGAAAATAGTATCCACACCTTGCTCTTTAAGACACTCTATCAATATTTGTGCACCAGTCAATTTCATTTAAATCACCCCTTAATTGCCCTTTAAAATTGCTCCGGTACTTGCAGAAGTAACAAGCTTTGCATATCTTCCGAGATAACCTTTTGTTATTTTCGGTTCGGGAGCTTTCCATTCTTTTCTTCTTTGTGCCAACTCCTCATCGGAAACCTCCAATTCCAATCTACCCTTCGGAATATCAATACTTATTATATCGCCTTCTTTAACCAGAGCAATCGTACCTCCCTCCATAGCTTCCGGGGAAACATGTCCGATGGAGGCACCTCTTGTTGCTCCCGAAAAACGCCCATCGGTTATCAATGCAACATCTTTATCCAAGCCCATTCCCGCTATGGCAGAAGTGGGAGAAAGCATTTCCCTCATGCCGGGACCACCCTTAGGCCCTTCATATCTAATTACAACAACATCGCCCTTTTGAATTTTACCGTTATATATGGCAACAATAACCTCTTCCTCCGAATCAAACACCCTTGCAGGACCTTTGTGAACAAGCATCTCTTCCGCTACAGCAGAACGCTTCACAACAGCCCCGGCAGGAGCCAGGTTTCCTCTTAACACTGCAATTCCCCCTGTAGCACTGTAAGGATTGTCTATGCTCCTTATAACATTATAGTCAAGAACCTTGGCCTTGCTTATATTCTCCCCTACAGTTTTACCTGTAACTGTAGGCAAATCAAGGTGCAATAAATTCTTCTTGGACAGCTCGTTCATTACAGCCTGTACTCCACCTGCCGCATATAAATCCTGAATGTGATGGTGTCCTGCCGGTGCAAGCTTACATAGGTTCGGTACCCGGGCACTTATTTCATTGATTATGTCGAGATTTATCTCAATACCAATCTCATTGGCTATGGCAGGAAGGTGAAGCACCGAGTTTGTAGAACATCCTAATGCCATGTCCACTGTCAAAGCATTCTCAAAGGCCTTGTCAGTAAGTATATCTGAAGGTTTTATATCCTTTTCCACCAGTTCCATGATCTTCATGCCGGCCATCTTTGCAAGTCTTGTCCTTTCGGCATATACAGCCGGGATGGTACCGTTGCCCGGAAGTCCCAGTCCAAGAACTTCTGTCAGGCAATTCATCGAGTTGGCGGTAAACATTCCGGAACACGAACCGCAACCTGGACATGAGTGTTCTTCATAATCATAAACTTCTTCTTCGGTCATTTTGCCTGCCTTATACGCTCCCACCGCTTCAAAGGTGCTGTTCAAATCCAATTGTACTTCATTTCTCTTTATTGAAAGCATCGGTCCGCCGCTTACAACAATAGAGGGCACATTAACCCTTGCAGCCGCCATAAGCATTCCCGGAACTATCTTGTCGCAATTAGGAATAAATACCATTCCATCAAAGCTGTGTGCCAAAGCCATTGCTTCACAGGAATCAGCTATAAGCTCTCTTGTTGCCAGAGAATACTTCATACCCACATGTCCCATGGCAATTCCGTCGCACACTCCTATTGCACCGAATTCCACCGGAGTTCCTCCAGCCATCCTTATACCTGCTTTTACGGCTTCAGCTATTGTATCTAAATGTATATGTCCGGGAATTATCTCACTTTTTGAATTTACCACTCCAATTAACGGCCTTCTTATTTCCTCATCGGTATAACCCATTGCTTTAAAAAGTGCTCTATGAGGTGTCTTTTCAATCCCTTTTTTTACTGCATCACTTCTCATAAACTCTCTCCTCGCTTTCAATAGGTAAATATATAAATTCCAAATCTGCAACAGTTCTAATATTTGTATTATTTTCAACTCATATAACGCTATAATAATAGCCGGGGATAAACCCGGCCCATGTTTTTAAAATTATTTTACTACTTTTACTGCTGAAATGTCTAGTGTTTTAGAAAAAAAGCATAATACGTTAATTATTTACCGGCAAAAATCAAATTTCGTTAACCTGTTCAACTTCCATTCAACATAATTTCTTTTATATTATTTTCCCTTTAGGAAACATCCAATCCACAATTAAATTGTTTTGATAGAAAAATTTCGCAAAGGCTGATGTTTCAACAGCATCAAAAAAACCTTTAAAAGCCGGTGTTGAGGCAAACAACATCAAGAAAGCAAACACTATGTATACAGTCAAAAGACCTTCCACCGCACCGAAGGCAAAACCGCCCAGTTTATCCATTTGCTTAAATACAGGGAGTTTGGCAACCTCCTGCAGTATAAATCTTAAGAATATCAAACCTATTCTTATCGCTATATATAACAGCAACAAACTCAAAATATCAATAACAATATGAGTCATTATATCGCTTATTTTATCCATTATAGCAGATAAATCCAAAAGATTCATAACATTTTCCTTTGCCAGTTGTCCCTTAATAGCTTCTTTCAGAAATCCTGGAAGCTTCAAACCGTCCACTACCGTTCCCGCCGCAGTTTGTGCCCCCTGGTTGACAATGCCGGATTGTGCTTCTTTTTGAAGCAGTAGATTTTTCAAAATTCCCGACTTTATATTGGTAAAAATAAAGGTTTTGTCAATTATATTTGACAGCAAAGGATAAAATTTTATCGAAAGTATGGATGCTACAAAAAATGAAACCAATTTGAAAATGGAATAAATAAATCCGTTCTTAATTCCTATGAAGCCAAAAAACACTATAATTGCTATAACCAACAAATCGCTCCAGTTCATAATGACCTCCCGTTCGGCAGTTTAAATCCCCTTTAGTTTATTTTCAATTCTTTAAACTCACTTATTTCATCTTTATTATCAGAAATTTATCTTTGCAAATTGCCAAAACCTCACGCCTTTTTATAAAAAATACTTCCTTTATGTCATCCTTGGAACTGTACTCGGCTAACAAATCCCCTTCGAGGTTAATAAAGCGAAGCTTGTTTCCGGAGTTTACAGCTATAACATCTTCGTAGGAAGCAAGATTTCTGACTTCTCCCTTGAGATTGTACTCGGAAATCTTTTCCCCCTTGTCATTATAAATCCAAACTCCCGATGAACCGCTTTCAAAAATCCCGGTGCTTTCCTCAGGGTTTGCAGCAACAACAGCATATTTCCCGTCAGCGACACAGGAACTGAATATCTTTCCCTTTACCGTATACTGCATTATTTCATTGTAATTCTTGTCCAAAATCATGAACATTGAATCCCCTACAGCAAACAGATTGTCGTTCTCCATAAACCACAAGGAAGGAAAAACGGCATCCTCTTTTACAATTTTTTTCCCCGATAAATTACCGCTCAAATCGGCAAATTCCAATACGGTATTGGTGCTGATGCCCGAAGTATCCACACTGTTTATAAAAACGCTTTTAGCTTCTTTTGATACCTTTGACGACAATATAAAGTATTCTGCCTTTCCGATGGTAAAGCAATTCATACCTTGGCGGTTATATACCGATACCGCACCCCTGCTTCGTTCTTCCCCATGTACAACAGCCACATAACCTTTTGAATTTATATCGGCATTTATGATGTTGTTGTCCAGTTCCTTTTCCCATCTCATTTCTTTTCCGCTGAAAGTCAAAATGTTCTTAGCTCCGTAATCGGCCACCAAAAGGTATGATCCTGCTGTTTTCAACACAGGATTTTTGAGGGATAGCGGGTAAGTCCACTGCTCATTGCCGTTTGAATCCATATAGATTATGTTGTCCCGTGAACACTTGACAATATAACCTTTGTGCGTACCAAAAACAGGATTTAAATTGGCATCATAATCAAATTCAATCGAACTCAATTCATACTTGGTATTTCGATTTATAAAACCTCTCTCAATAAGATCCTTTATGCTGACACTCTTCAAATCCACATCCTGACTCTTTAAGTATGCAACTAAGGCAGTACATGAAATTACAAGCAGCAGTAAAAAAAACACAATTATTTTTATACCTCTGCCAGGACCTTCCTGTCTTGTATTGTTTTCAGTCGTCCCCACTCTCAGTTCACTCCAAATTTAATCTTTTGTGTATAAAAGTATTTTATCATATCACAGATATGGCTGCAATCCATGCAATTATTGCCTTGCCTTTTTCTTTAGTCTCCTACCCAGCCTATAAGCATAATTCCTTTTATTTCCTTCCGTCCCGACATAAAAAGGCACTCTGTTAAACAATTGAATTATAATGATAAATACCATAAACATGCCCATATAACCGAAAACGGGATAAATGGTGGAAATCAGACCGGAAAACCCTACACTGGAAAAAGGTATCGATAAAGCACATATAATCAATATTACCATTTTTTTATTCACGCTTAGCTTGCTGCTGATTCTTTCAATAAATCCAAATCCTGCAGTTAAAGCCGAAACAAACATTGCAAGCAGTAAAATTACAGTGTATATTCCTCCTAAAAACACACTGTATTTATCTATCATTGCCATAACGGGAAGGTCTTCCGTAGCTACATGGGGATAGAATAGATATATTGCAAAATTTATTACAACAGCCATTAGGCAAAGCATTACCCCTCCGAAAATTCCTCCCAAAACTGCTGTTTTTCTATCTTTTAAATAGGGCAGTAGGCTGCACATGACCACCACCGATGTAATGCTGTTGTAACTGACATACAGCAAAGCAGAGAAGAACCAATTGTCGGTAACTTTGGATATCCCCCCGTAAAAATTGAATACAGCCATTTCCTTGCTTACTATTATGTACAAACCAAAACCCAAAATACCAAGAATCAACATGGGTGTTATAATGCTGCTAATATTGATAATGCCTTTAATCTCAGTAAGAAAGACTATTGCACATACAAATGCCACTATCGAAACAGCTGTGTAATAGGGTATGTTTAATTTGTCGGAAACAATTCCTCCGGCACCGGCCATCATGATGCAAAATACCGAAATCATAAACAGGGTAACCAGAATTTCCATTACCCATCCCAAAAACCAGCCCACTGTCGGAAAAAGAAACTCTTCATAATTTCTTATCCGCTCACTATACACCTTATCCAAAACAACATATCCGATTATTGAAAATAAAATTCCGGCCAGGATTATGCCATAAAACCCGCCTTCATAGTAGCTGCTGAAAAACTTCATTATTTCCTGTCCCGATGCGAATCCCGCACCTATTATGGTAGCCATGTATATACATGCCACTTTAAATATATTTTTAAAATCTTTAAACAATAAAACACCCCCTCTTATAATTCTATGTTGGAAGTGCTTTAGTAATTACATTCATCTATAAAGGAATTTTTTGAGTCTTTCGAACAAGGTAAAAGAATCAAAAACAAAATTTCGGGGCATAAAGTATCTTCGATATTTTCAGCTTTCATGTCTTTCGAAAAACTCAAAAACAAAACCCGGAAGAAAGTCCATTTGACTACTTCCGGGCTAATGTCAAACCGTTTTATTTAACAATCTCCATTAATTTTGCATAGTTCTTTCTTACTCCGTCACCTTCATCCAAAATACTCTTATTCACTACTTTTCCATAATACTCACCGTTTTCTAGAACATAATACTTTTTGTCGTCTTTAGGCACTAACTCCAATACTATCTTTCCGGGTTCCTTCTCCAGTGTATATGTTATTGTAACTTCCGGAGTTCCTGTAGGTTTCTCATCCAATAGCTCCAAATCCACACAGTATATTCCGACTAAAGATCTGTAGAAATTCCTAAAGGCGTCTACTCCCTCGCTGCCTTTACTCATAACATCATATCCGTCGATAGTAAATTTGTCCTCTTCAGGCTTTGCACTGTCACTTTCAATCTGTGCTACTATAGTTTTGCCATCAATATTTACAACCACTTCCGATACATCATAGATAAACGGTGCGTATACAAGAGTATCAATCACTTCTATAGGTTTGAGATCTATGAACGATAAGGAAGACTTGTCAATTGTAAATACTTCATTGCTGCCGTCAAGCCTTGCATAAAACAGTGACGATCCTTCTGTGTTCTTACCCAACAATACCTTTACATGGGTATCGGCAGTGGCAGCTTCGATGACATACCTGGGATTGTCCAATCCGTATTGGGCCAAATCCTGGGCATTCTCTTCAATGTAAGTTTCTGCAGAAGCCCTGACAAAGTAATCAAAAATGGTGGTAAGTTTTACCAAATTCGCATCGCTCTTTATGGGCTCAAGTATTTTCCAACCGGTTTCCTTCGACTTTTCTGCTGCAAACACCTTCTTGCCGTCCCTATCCAAACTAAACTTTATCACTTCTTCGGAACTTACATCAAAAATAACTCTATTCCTAATCTCATCCTTTGTCGCCACAAGAAGATCTCCCTTGTAGGAATAAATGGCATACACATTATTCGAATCGCTAATTCTAATATAGTAACCCTGTTTTGTAGGAGTCATACTTCCGACATCTATATATTTTTCAGTTCCGTCGGACAACTTGAAAGTCACACGGTATGGTTTGTCAAGCCCATATAATTCCAAAGAAGAAGGGTTTTCCTCAATTAATTTATATGCTTTCAAGTCCACTGCATTTAAAGATACTATGTTTACATTTTGATTGTGAATTGGGAAATTTCCGCCTGAAACCATATCCCATTCGGCATTGTATTCTTCAGTACCTTCTCTTTTTTTAAAAACAAACTTCCCCTCATCGCTTTCTATTATTAACTCTGTCAGCAACTTGCTATCATAATTATATAAAGTAATTATACTGTCATCATCGTAACTTGTAGGATCGTCATCCTTTAGCAAAAGTTTAACCGCTAAAAGAGAACCTCCAAGAACAAGCAATACTACTACAAGAATAATCATATTCCTGTATAATTTCATAAATTCTTCCTCCCTATCCCAAGCAAATACCCTATTGCTATAATTAGTGGCGATTCTTTCTCCATACCCAAACAAATATTCCTGCTGCCGTAATCAGCAAAGGTACTCCAAAAACAGTTACAAGTATAACTGGCTTGGTATTTTTGCTTGTTATATTGATAATATCCGAAACAATAGTCTTAGGTGGAATATTAAGGTCATTTGTGGTATCCCGCATCCAGGCAAGGCTTGCCAAAAAGTATCTCATAGTGTTTTGAGAGTAAGGATAGAGGTTATTAAAACCTTCATCTGTAAATACATAGGCATTTCCATATACCAAAACTTTCGCCTTGTATGCACTATTGTATTCGGCAGCTATAGAAACAAAATGGGGGCCCATAGTATCGTCGTCATCCACTCCGTAGCTCTCACCGATAGCCTGATTGCTTGAAGTCCATAAAGGAAATACATTCAATGGCTCTTTGTAATTGTTGAGTATGCTGAAGCTTCTTGCCTCATCCACTAGAACAGGAAAATCGCTGACATCCTCCCCTGCAGTAATTTGTGAGTTTTGAACCGAAGGGAAAAAGGTATAGGGGGCATTAGGAAAGCTTCTGGTAGGATCCTTTTCCTGTATTCTGTCATAGTTGAGACTAATATTAAACTCATTGAGTACATTTTCGAAATTATCGAACTTTTTATCGGAATTTACCGGTTCAAACAGGAATATAGCGTTTCCGTCACTCTTTAAGTACTCCATCAATCTATCTGCCTCTGCTTTTGACAAATCCATCCTAGGTGCTGCAAAAATGAGCATTTCCGCATCACTGGGAACTTCGCTCTCAACCGCAAGATTTATATTCTTTACAATATAGTTACCGTTTTCCAAAATTTGTTTCAATCCTGCGTATTCTGAATCCAAACCTCTTTCGTTATGGCCTTCGCTGAAGTAGATAACCGGAGTTTTTTCCGATGTTACATATTTTATTGCACCGGTAATACTCTGTTCAGCGTTGAAATATGGCTGTTGGGAATTATAATCTTGATAAAACAGTTCATTTGCAACAACTTTCTTCACCTTATTTCCCGACTTTACAACAATATTTTCGTTCTGTAACCCCAATATATCATCCTTGTCAAGTTCCCTAATAATCTTCGGATTTTTATCAGGGTCAATATACTTAACGGTTACTTTCGGATAAGCATCGTAATGATCCAAAAATTGGACTATCAAATCTCCTGTACCTTCATATCTTTCAAGTGACTGCTTATCTGCAAGGAATATAATTTCAACATCCTGCTGCAATTCACTGAGAATTCTCTTTGTGGTATCCCCTATTGAATAATACTTGTTAGGAGTTAAATCCCAATCCACTTCAAATTTATCAATTTCGGCTATCACATTAACAATAACCGCTATTGCTAAAACAATAACACTGAAAAAGAAGAATATAGTTTCGTACTTGAATCTCTTGCTGTTCAATATATTCTTCATTTATATCACCCCCGACTCCAACGCTTTTTTTCTACTCTGATCATTGCTAATGCAAGGAAAAGTGCAGTTAAACTGAAAAAGTACACAAAATCCTTGAGACCGATTTTCCCCTGTACAAAGAACAGGAATCTCGAATAGAACGAAATCCATTTGGCAATGTCATAGACAATTGGAACCCATGTTCTCAATGCAGTACTAAAGAAATCTATAATCCATATAAAGAACAAGGACAATGCTCCAATTACAGCTGAAACTATAGGACTTTCAGTAAGTGAGGATGTGAATACTCCAAAGGCTACAAACAATGCTCCGCATAAAATATATCCCAAATAACTGGTAATCATCGAAGCTACATTCAATTTACCGAATATTGCAATAATTATCGGATACATGGCAGTTATTGCAGCCATAGCCACAAAAACGGTAAAAGCCGCAAGATATTTACCGAATACTATTCTCGGAACACTATTCGGAGAAGTCATTAAAAGTACTTCCGTTCCGTTTCTCTTTTCATCCGCAATTACTTTCATAGTCAAAATAGGCATCATAAAAGCCAGCATAATGTTCAAGTTATAGATTATTGCACCGAACAAAAGTTGGGTCGGCCCTGCCGCAGCCGTTATATGTCCGGAAAAATAGAGCGAAAGTATAAAAGTATAAACGCCCGTCATTATATATGCTAAAGGAGAATAAAAATACGACTTAAGTTCCCTTTTATAAATTGCCCACATGATTACTCATCCCCCTCTTCCTTTTGTATTTCTTCCGATTCTTCTTCACTATTCACGCTTTCTTCATTGTTTGCATTCTCTTCACTATTTATGCTTTCTTCACCATTTTCCCGGTTGTCCTTTTCAATTTGGCTCGGATCCTTCGATACGATCTTTAGGAAGGCCTCCTCAAGATTCAGACTTACAGTCTTAATCTCCAAAATGGGATATCCGTGTTTTGCCATTTCAAAGAAAATCGGCTTTCTGAGATCTATATCCTTGTCGGTTTCGACCAGATACTCGGTCACACCTTCCACTTTTCCGTTTTCTTTGACATTTCTAACTCCTACGATTTCTTTAAGAGCTTTAATTACCTTATCTTCCGGACCGTCAATCCTTACAGAATACATTGCAGCACTTTCGACACTCTTAGCTATGTTTTCCGGAGTATCAATTGCTACTATCTTACCTTTGTTAATTATGATAACCCGTTCACAAACCGCACTAATTTCCTGCATTATATGAGAACTGAGAATAATGGTATGGTCTTTGCCAAGAGCTTTAATCAGTTTTCTTACTTCGATTATCTGAGTTGGATCGAGACCAACTGTAGGCTCGTCAAGGATAAGGACTTCCGGATTACCGATAAGAGCTTGTGCCAAACCCACTCTCTGTCTGTAACCCTTTGAAAGGTGATTTATCAATCTGTTGCGAACATCGGATATCTTTACCAGTTCCATTATATCGGATACCTGACTTTTTCTTTTTTTTCTGTCAACCTTCTTCAGCTCGCTCACAAAATCAAGGTACTCCTGAACTGTCAAATCGGTATAAAGCGGAGGATGTTCCGGCAAATAACCGATACGTTTTTTAACCTCGTGAGGTTCTACGCTTACATCATACCCATTTACTTTTACGGTTCCGCTTGTTGAAGGCAAATATCCGGTTATCATATTCATTGTTGTTGATTTACCCGCACCATTCGGACCTAGGAAACCGAGAATTTCACCTTTATTCACTGTGAAATTCAAGTCCTGTACTGCTTTTATCAGACCATATGATTTAGTCAAATTCAGTACTTCAATCATTATGTTCTCTCCTCCATTTCTTCATCGTTCCATATAAGCACGACACATAATATCATTATCCTAAAATTGTTTTAATAAATTATGAACAATTTGTAACCATTTTATCAACTATTATGTTTATTAGCCATATGTATGACAAGTATATCATGACCTGCTAATTATATAGCTTTTTATGTCACTTTTCAAGATTTAATAGACATAACAAAAAATCTTTCTGTTATACAGAAAGATTTTTAAGTCATTTTATACAGTACTTATATTAACTCATTACTTACCGTTTTATAAGTTTCCTTAAAAAATAATCGAATAAATATAATTAAGTACTTTGATTTCGGTCTTTCGACAATAAAATTTATTTTAAAATTTTTACGATTTTAATTAATATATAAATATTTATCTTAAACTATACCAAATGCTATATATATTTTCTATTTACTTTAAAGAAACTTGAAATAACCGGGCCGAGTGCTGAAAATCCTGCTATTAACACCCACTCGTTGTAAGAGAGGGGTACCGTCTTGAAGACTCCCTGTAAGACCGGGATATATACAACTCCAATAATCATTATTAACGAGCACAATACAGCCAATACAAGGGGAATGTTGTTTAATAGCGGTATTTCAAATATGTTTTTTCTCTCCGATTTGCATTCAAACACATGTATAAGCTGGGTGAGCACCAAGGTCACAAAAGCTCCGGTTCTTGCCAATGCCACATCTTGAGTGAAATGCAGCACACTTATAAATACTGCCAGGGTACACAACCCTACCAGTGCACCTCTAAACAGGATAAGATTTATCAGTCCGTGGGAAAAAATGTTTTCCTTTGCACCTCTAGGAGGTCTCATCATTATATCCTTTTCTGCCGGATCGACACTCAAGGCAATGGCCGGAAGCCCATCGGTTACAAGATTGACCCATAAAATCTGAATGGGCAGTAACGGTAAAGGCAGACCCAGAAGTGTTCCGAGGAACATTGTAAGTACTTCGCCAATATTGCAGGAAAGCATATATCTTATAAATTTTCGTATATTGTCGTATATTACTCTTCCTTCTTCTATAGCAGCCACTATGGTTGCAAAGTTGTCATCGAGAAGTACCATGGAAGACGCTTCTTTGGTAACATCCGTTCCCGTTATACCCATTGCAACCCCAATGTCGGCTTCCTTTACAGCCGGAGCATCATTTACACCGTCGCCGGTCATGGCAACTATATGTCCCTCTTTTTTCAATGCCCTTACAATTTTCAGCTTATGCTTTGGCGAAACCCTTGCATATACCGATATATCGTTAACCATCGATTGAAGTTTTGAGTCACTCATAGTCTCAAGTTCAGCACCGGTTATTACTATGTCATCCTCCGAGGCAATATTCAATTCCCTTGCAATAGCAGTTGCCGTCACTTTGTGATCTCCGGTAATCATAACAGGCTTTATACCCGCAAGTTTACACTTCCTAACGGCATTTATCGCTTCTTTTCTCGGAGGATCTATCATCCCTACCAATCCCACAAATATAAGTTCTTCTTCTACATGATTACAGTCATAATGCCTGGAATTCAATTTCTTATAGGCTACTCCCAATACCCTCAATGCTTCCTTTGCCAATTCATTGTTTTTTCTGAGTATATTCCGCCTATCTTCCTCGGTCAACTCGCAAATACCGTTTGAAGTATATATTTTAGTGCATTTATCGATTATTATGTCCGGTGCACCCTTGGTAAATGCAAAAATCTCGCCTTTCTTGGTATCACAAAGCACTGTCATACACTTTCTATCGGAATCGAAAGGAATCTCATCAATTCTTTCAAAAGTATTGCTCAGCTTTTCCTGGGTCAATCCTGCTTTCGCACCAACAACAAGTAAAGCGGCTTCTGTAGGATCTCCGCTAAGCTCCCATCTATCCTTGCCGGAAGGCAGCAATTTCTTTTTGCCGAAGCCTCCGCTATTCTTTGAAGATTTTTCCATAACCGCATTATTGCATAAACACCCTATTTCCAATGTAAGTTTTAGGCTTTCAATACTAAGAGGGGATATTATTTTACCGCCGACAGAAAATTCCCCTTCGCTACTAAGTGAACCACCGTTAACTTCTATAATTTTTCCGCCGCAGTATATCTTTCTTACTGTCATCTTATTCTCGGTCAATGTACCGGTCTTATCCGAACATATTACACTGGCACATCCCAAAGTTTCGACTGCCGGAAGTTTTTTGACCAGAGAATTTCTCTTATACATTTTTTGAACTCCCAAAGCGAGTGATATGGTAACTATGGCGGGAAGTCCCTCCGGAACTGCCGCCACAGCAAGGCTTATACCCGACAAAAGCATTGTAAAGATTTTTTCCCCCCGAATAATGCCGGTAATTGACACAATGGCACAAATAATAAGGCATCCGTAAACAATGAATTTCCCCAAATGATCAAGCCTTTTTTGCAGGGGGGTCTGCTCTTCCTCTATATCCTGAATCATATCTGCAATTTTACCCATTTCGGTAGACATACCGGTTTCATTGACAAAGGCCTTACCTCTTCCGCTTGTTACAATAGTCCCCATAAATACATGGTTTAATTTATCTCCAATGCTCTCTGTTTTTTTAATTATTGTTTGTGTGGTTTTCTCCACCGGTATCGACTCGCCGGTTAGAATGGACTCATCCACAAATAACCCGTTAGCTTCCACCAACACTGCATCCGCAGGAACTCTATCCCCAGCTTCAAGCACAATCAGGTCTCCGGGCACAATGTTCTCCGCCGGAATTTCAACGAGCTTATCGTCCCTTATAACTTTCGCCATCGGTGCTGCCAACCCTTTTAATGCTTCTATGGTCTTTTCGGTACGATACTCCTGAATAAATCCCAAAACCGCATTGATGATTACTATTGCTATTATTGTAACGGCTTCCGTTATTTCCCCCATAAAAGCAGAAATAAGAGTGCATGCGATCAAGATAAGTACCATAAAATCGTTAAACTGTTCAAACAGGATTTTCAATGCAGACAGTTTCTTTTTTTCAGTTAATACATTAGGTCCGTATTTCTCCAATCTCTTTTTTGCCTCTTTTTCACTCAAACCCCTGTAGACGTTTTTCCTCTCGTTAAAACTTTTCAGCGAGGTATTTGTGGTGCTCACAGCATATCACTCCTTTTCGCAAGCATCTAAAGATCGTATTAATCAATTTTAAGTGCATTAATACATACCTTTTGAGTTATACCATAGTCCTATTCTTATTCATAAAAACACATAAATAGACCAACTTTTCCAAAGCTCTCAAACCTTTTTAATTACTTTTTTTGTCTATTGATTTTTGTGACTTTCAAATCCTTTGAATGGCTCAAAAAAAATGCAGATTCAATTTTCGAACCTGCATTTTTCGGTGTGCAATTCTTATGTATTCTTATATACTAAAAATAAAATTGTTATATTACACATCCGGATTTTCTACCTCTTATTATCCTCCTCAATAACCAAGTCACATTCGTCTAAAATATTTTTTGCCCTGTACCTTGACAAGTTAAAAGACTGCCAGTCGTTTCCGGATGAAAGTCTGGCTTTTCTTAAACCAAGATTATTTTTAATTCCTTTTGCCACTTCTTCGTTGGGATTATCCAAAAGTTTTACCATATACGGCACCGCATCGTCGGAAAGGGTCCCGAGATAATAGATATCAATCGTTTTTCCGCCGTCCGTTTCATATCTTTCTATATTGTTCTTTGCAATATAGGCATCCGCATTAAAATAGTTTATTGAAATATAAGCAATTAAACCGAGAATTATGTACGACTTTATCAGTGAGAATTTCTCCTTCCAAACTTTTATCAATGTTGCGATAAGTATAAAAAATATAAATATCATAAAAGCATGGGTAAAAACCCTCAAGTAAGTATATCCGTACTCCTGTTCATAAAGCGACATCCTGAAATGTGCCGACAACAACATTATCATTGTGCAGAAAATGAGCAGTGAGTTTAAAATTTTCAAGATTGTCTGTGTAAATTTATTATCATTCCTAGTAAAACCTATTATACTTGTCACTAAACTCAAATTTATCAGCGTAACCGCAACCAGTTCAAAAAAGCCCCTCCTGGCATATTCGGCATAAGTTACGCCTTCGGGCAGCAACGAACTTACGCTTCCGAAAAGGTAAGTAAACTGTATGGTCGTAAAGACAACATATATTATATTTATTGACACCAGCACGGTTATTATTATAACAGGATCCCATACCTTTTTGTTTTTAAGTGTGCCTTCGCCATCAATGACGATATCTTTGTCGGCCTTGTTGTATAGGCTCCAAAAATAGCTAAATGCTATCACTGCACCACAAAAACCAATAATCAACTGAGCTACAAAATCCCCAAAATTTATACTTATAAAATAATCCGATATGTTTTCAACCCAGTAGCTAAATACATCATCCGCTTCGGAAAGTAACGCTATAACCACAATGACAAGGGGAACCGATATAAGCAAACCTATCACAACTTTACCCAAAACCGATACTTTATTTGAACCGTGTTTTCTCTTAATTATCCCGGACAATAGGCGGAAAGGTAAAAATATATGGCCTAAAGTTCTCACAAATACAGCATTCAAAAAATCCAACAAAATTCTTATATCAAACCACATATAATTGTTGTTGTTTGTTATAAGCAAAGTCTGTATACATATAAGTGTAGGGACTATAAAAAAGTTGAAAAAGCCAAACACCGGATTTGAAAAAAGCAAATAGGTTAAAGACAACATTACCACAGGAATGGTCAATATTGTTCCGAAACTGATTTTACGCTCAATTTTATTTCTCAAGGTAAAAAGCATCACACCATACAGCACAATGACAAAAATGGGATATGAAACTCCCAGCTGCTTCCTATAAAATAGAATGTTAAAAATCACAGCAAGGACAATTGAACCAATAAGAATAATTATATTCTCCTTTTTTACCAGGTCATCATCTTTTCTCTCATCCATTGTAGCTCTCTCCAAATCGTTCAATTCTTCCATCACCTATACCTCCTCTCTATTTTCAGGAACAAACTCCAATATATCTCCCGGTTGGCAATCCAAAGCTTCACAAATTGCCTCAAGAGTTGAAAAGCGAATAGCCTTTGCTTTACCGGTTTTAAGTATAGAAAGGTTTGCCAGTGTTATATCAACTTTTGATGCCAACTCCGACAAACTCATCTTCCTCTTTGCCATCATGACATCCAAATTTACCACAATAGCCATAAACAGCCTCCTCTAAATAGTTAGATCATTTTCTTCTTTTACAATTACAGCCTGGTGAAAAACCTCAGCTAATATCAATAAAAACAGTCCTAAAATCAAAAATACCATAGCCATTATAATAGTAAGGATTGAAGGGTAGAAAAATATTTTTACAACATAAGAAACAGAAATTATAAATGAGGCTTTGGCCATGCTCTTTAGACTTTTGACGTTCTCTATGATAAACGGATTTCCTTTGTTTAAATTCTTAAATATCTTCCGCATCTCATAAACCAATATAATGGCAAATATGCCTGTAAAATAAAAAAACCCAAGCAAAAAATAATAATTTTCATCAAAGGTATTTGCAATAAGATCAAACACTAACTTAAGACAAAGGGGTAAACTCAGAAAAATAGCAATGCCTCCTATAAAAACCAAGTCCAATAACAGCTTTATATAACCGGATAGCCCCTTTTCCCCTAAAATTTGCATACAACAGCCTCCCTTTTGAATTAATCTTCACCTTTGGAAAACCCAATTCCAAGGTTTCCTTTATCATATATAGCAATATATATAGCAATTTTAATCGAACAATACCTAATGGGCTCTCAAAAAGTACCGTCGATTTAATTATATTATAACTGCTCATTTTCTATTTTTCAATATATTTTTATTGTTTTTCGATAAATTTTTATTTATTATCAATAACTCCCTGAGTTTTACGTCTTTCACTTACTTTCGAAATATTTAGATAAAATAGAAAGGGCTATCTACGCCCCTTCTATTTCTAAGGCTTTCACGACCTTCGAAAGCCCCTAAATAATTAAGGACTTCCAAAAATCTGTGGAAGTCCTATTGTCTATCCTCTATCAATCTACACCCAATACCATTATTGAATTTATGTGGGGATCGGCTGTTCCTTGCATTTGGCATCTCTGTTCCTTCAAAATTTCAATATAGTCGACTATCTCTTGTGTTATTCGTTCTCCCATACAAATAACCGGTATGCCCGGCGGATAAGCCATAATCATTTCTCCTGCTATTTCTCCCACTGACTCTTTAAGCGGAACCGACTTTTTATGGCTATAAAAAGCATCCCGGGGTGAAACAATCATCTTCGGATTTTGTGTGAGTATTGTAGGTTTTCTGTACTCTTTAATTTCCGTTTTCGAGGATATATCCTTCAGTGCATTGATAAGTGCAACTATATTCTCCTCGGTATCGCCAATACTTACAATCCCCATTATATTGTTCATATCGGAGAGCTCAATTTGAATATTGTACTCTTTTCTAAGCTTCTCCTCCATCTCGTAACCGGTATATCCAAGACCCGCAACATTTATGCCCAGTTTTGTTTCATCAAAATCATAACATCCCGGAGTACCGATAAGCTCTTTACCGAAAGCGTACAATCCTTCAATCTTGTTTATCTCTTCCCTGGCCATTCTGGCAAGTCTCAAAGCTTCTTCAAGCATCTCGCTGCCTTGTGTGGCCATCTGCTTTCTTGCAATATCCAAACTGCACATCAATAAGTAGGATGAACTTGTGGTATGGGTCAGGTTCAACACCTGTTTCACCTTTTCAGCGGATATTAAATGGCTTCTATGTAAAAGAACCGAACTTTGAGTCAACGAACCTCCAGTCTTATGCATACTGGCAGAACTCATATCAGCCCCAACTTCCATAGCCGTAAGCGGAAAATCATCGTGAAAAGACATGTGTGCCCCATGGGCCTCATCCACCAATACAGCCATTTCATGTCTATGGGCTATTCTGACAAGCGACTTTAAATCCGATGCTGCTCCATAGTAAGTGGGGTTGATTAAAAACACTGCTTTAGCATGTGGATTTTCCTTTATAGCCTTTCTCAAGCTTTCTTCAGTTATTCCCATTGCAATTCCGAGCCGCTCGTTTATTTCCGGCTGAACATACACGGGCATTGCCCCACTGAGTATAATACCTCCAATAGTCGATTTATGGGCATTTCTAGGAATTATAATCTTGTCACCCGGTTCACAAGCACTCATAATCATTGCCTGAACCCCAGCGGTTGTACCTCCCACCAAAAAATAAGCATTCTGTGCACCGAAAGCCTGGGCTAAAAGTCTTTCCGATTCATAAATAACTCCAGTGGGATTATTCGCAAAATCCAAGTCTTGCATACCGTTTGCATCCATTTGAAATACCCGTTCACCAAGATATTCCCTAAACTCTTTAAGTCCTGTCCCCTTCTTGTGTGCAGGTACATGAAACTGTATCACATTATCATCCACATACTTTTTAACAGCATCAAAAAGCGGTGTCTTGTATTGGTCTAACCTTGCCAATTCTTTATCCCTCACTTCCAACAAATTTAAAGTCTTAACTTGTTTTTCACACACCCTCATCAGGACAAAGCGTTCCGGTTCTTAAATCTTTGCAAAAGATTTTGCCGCGGGTGCTGTAAATTACAATAAACAAATGAATTATAGGTCAAAGAATTGGAAAAGTCAATTATTTTTTATAACAAGGCCAACCCACACAACCCTATTCTTCATAAACCTTGCTAACACCGTCAATTTTCTTAAGTTCTCTTATTACTGTCTTCTTTTTTGAACTATTGGACAGATTGACAAAAAACTTTATCAAGGCATCGTCATCTTCCTCATTATTTAAAAACTCAATATTTTGTATAGATATGTCATATCTGCCGAAAGTATTTCCTATAATCCCGAGTTGTCCGGGATGATTTTTGGTCTTTATGTATAAAACATTCAACTGCTTTCTTCTGGATAAATTATATTCAAATTTTTTTAAAAACATCAAAGTCAAATATATAACAAGTGCCGCTACAATGGCACCACCATAAAACCCAATTCCCGCAGCAATTCCCACACATGATACAGCCCAAAGGCTTGCAGCCGTTGTAAGGCCTTTTACATTGGCACCTTCCCTTATTATTGTTCCGGCACCCAAAAAACCTATCCCGCTTACTACTTGGGCACCCAAACGTGCAGGATCAATATTTGTCATTCCTTTGTATTGCATAAAAATGTATTCCGATGTCAACATTACCAATGCAGACCCCATACAAACAAGAATATGTGTACGAAAGCCCGCCGGTCTGTTCATGCTTTCTCTTTCATAACCAATCATACCGCCTAGGACACAAGCAAGAAGCAACCTGAATAAAGTAATAAAGTAAAACTCATAATTAATTTGTGCAATAACAGCATTCACTTTATTCACCTCTGTCTTTTAAATAAATTTTATTTTGGAATAACGCAAAAGAACTCAATACTTACATGCCATCCTTGCAAGAAATCTTTTTGTTCTACATAAATAAAGAACACCGTGCCGTGATATGCACAATACAAGTAATTGCTTTTCACTTGAAAGAGTAATACTTTTATACTTTATAGTATATCATATTTTTATAAATAATAACCTATATTTATATTTATCGAAATAAACAAAAGCAACTTAACTACCGAAGCGTCATATTTCAGGACAGAACCTATTGCTTCAGTCTTAAGCTGCTTTTTGCTTACTGCCGACAATTTATCTAAAATTATTCAAACACTATTTTACAGTGAATTTACCATGAACGGTTTTAAACAGTTTATTGATAACTCCCGCAACTTTTATTCTCGAACCTTGAAAAATCTCAACAATCTTAAACTTTATTTCAATAGGTATGTCATCTTCATCATCAACTGATGCCACTATTTTGTACTCCTCATTGGAAAGAACACTCTTCAATTCTTCTTTAACCGAATCGGGTATGGTACCATGGGTGGCATCCACAAAACACAGCGGCGGAAACATCACACACCACCAATTTTGCCCTTCCCCCTCACCGATAACAACCCTAAGGGCTTCATAATTTCCCGCCGGCAAAGTTATATCGCCGTACATCTTAGTTGGAAAAGGGAAATTCCCCAACATTACCTTAACACTGTAATCTTTATTTTGCCTTCTTATTTCATTTTCTGCAAGTAGCTTTATTGTTTCCAGGTTGTTATTGACCTGCAGTTTTGCATCTTCCACATTCTCAAAATCCTTAAGTTCTTTTTTCATATATTCAAGTATAACATCCCGGACATCCCGCTTCAGCTGTTGATCTTCCGGCGAGTCACTATTAGCTATAACATGAAGCCTTAAAAGATTTTGCGATAAACCGCTGTTGATGTTTTCCGAATAGGATGCAAAAGCTATTCCCGTTATCAGAAGTGACAGCAGAATTATTGCAAAAACTCCATTAAGCACTGTTCTTAAAGTGCTAGAACTTTTCAATCCCTTAAACATGAGAAAATCCCCCCAAATCCTGCTAAGGAACCATTTGATTACGATTAATATTCAAATAGACTCCTTATTTTAATTATTTTAGCAATAGTAACTTTTATTGCTTAGTATAATTATTGACAAGATTGAAAGGATTTATACTATACATAAAACATTTTAGTACAAAAACTATTATTTAGGTTGATTTCCAAAAAGATTAAACATTATTTTGACTTTCTATATTCCACAGCCGCTCTAATGAAATCTTTAAAGAGCGGATGTGGCTTATTCGGTCTTGACTTAAACTCAGGATGAAACTGAACGCCAATAAACCAAGGATGATCGGCCACCTCAATAATCTCCACCAATCTCTCGCTTGGCGATAAACCTGATATAACAAGACCTTTAGACGTCAAAATCTCCCTATACTCATTGTTAAATTCATATCTGTGCCTATGTCTTTCATAAATCAACTCATCTTTATAAATTTCGAAATTCTTTGTGTTCTCAGCTATTTTACATGGATAAAGCCCAAGTCTCATTGTACCGCCTTTTTCATCCACATCCTTCTGCTCGGGCATTAGATCTATTACCGGATGAGGTGATTCAGGATCAAATTCAGAGCTATTAGCACCCTGTAGACCTGCCACATTACGAGCAAATTCCACTACTGCCATCTGCATACCCAAACAAATTCCAAAATAAGGTATCTTATTTTCCCTTGCATATTTAGCAGCCAGTATTTTACCTTCAATACCTCTGTCCCCAAAACCTCCCGGGACCAAAATTCCATCGCTTTGAGCCAAAACGCTTGCTACATTGTCTTCATTCAAATTCTCGGAGTTCACCCATTTTATTTTTACATCTACATCATTTGCAATTCCACCGTGCTTTAGAGCCTCGACCACACTTAAATATGCATCGTGCAACTCAACATACTTTCCCACAAGTGCAATATTAACCGAATCGCTAATCCGCTTCTGCTTGTCCACCATTTCTTTCCACTCACTCAAATCGGGAACAGAACATTGAAGCCCCAAACGTGCACACACATTTTCGGCAAGTCCTTCCTCTTCAAGCATCAATGGTACTTCATACAATATTTCCGCATCAAGGTTTTGTATAACCGAGTCTCCCGAAATATTGCAAAACAGTCCTATTTTATCCTTAAGCTCCTTGCTTAAGTGCTTTTCGGTACGGCAGACAATAATATCCGGTTGAATACCTATGCTTCTCAACTCTTTAACACTATGCTGGGTAGGCTTTGTCTTAAGTTCTCCCGACTTTCCGAGAAACGGGACTAGAGTAACATGGATATACATTACATTTTCCCGTCCCTTTTCAGTAGAGACCTGCCTAATAGCCTCAAGAAAAGGAAGACTTTCAATATCTCCAACAGTTCCGCCAATCTCGGTTATTACTATATCAGTATGATCCGTCTTCCCTACCCTATAAATTCTTTCTTTAATTTCATTGGTAATATGGGGTATAACTTGAACTGTTCCTCCCAAATAGTCGCCTTTTCTTTCTTTACTTATCACTGACCAATATATCTTACCTGTTGTAATATTATTGTTTTTGGTAAGGTTTTCATCGATAAACCTCTCGTAATGCCCTAAATCAAGGTCAGTTTCAGCCCCATCGTCGGTTACGAACACTTCTCCGTGCTGATACGGACTCATCGTTCCGGGGTCAACATTAATATACGGATCAAACTTCTGAATGGTTACCCTCAATCCCCTTGCTTTCAGAAGTCTTCCCAAAGAAGCAGCAGTTATTCCCTTTCCCAAACCGGAAACAACTCCACCGGTTACAAAAATGTACTTAACAGACATGATTTCCTATCCTCCAAAAATAGTTACAGCCGGTTAGATTTTCTCCTCGGCTGATAACTTATTTAATATACAAAGGTCTATTCATATTATTAAACATACAAGTTATATTGTATATTCGTAAAAATGCGGTGTCAATAGAAGATTACATTTTATAATATAAAAATTAATATGTTAAATATTGCTAAAATTGTCCTCCAGAATTTCTTAATTAAATTACAAATACAACACAATAAAAGCAGCATCAATATGCTGCTCCATTGAAGATAAAATTATCGAAAGCTGTTTACTTCGTAGCCCAAGACCACACCAGTTATACAAATCCACGTCCATAAATAATAAAAATTTATTATTTATCCTTGCTCCCCCAAAACCGTTCTTTCTTTTTCTCTACTTAGTTAAAATCAGTTTACTCCAAAATATATTCCTTCTCCCCTAAATCCTATATTTTCCCGTTCACCCAAGCCAAATCAAAGTATATGCTTGATATCACTTACAAAACTTTTTTAAAACAATCCCATTTTTATAGAAGGCAAAACAATAAAAAACATACATGAAATGGAGCTTGGACTACGAAGTAACCAGCGTTCTTCATATTAAGACAAAATTTTTATAAAAGCTTACAAATCACCTCTTATATAAAATTTATCAAAATTAATATTAATAATACTCGGCATTTATAAAATAACAATGAATATAGTACTGCTTAAGAATCGAAACAAATTAATTGTAAAAAACATTATATAGAAAGACATGTCAGTAAGCCAATGAAGTCTATACAAAAGATAGTTTCAAAAAACTTAAAACCTGCGTCTAAAAATCTATTTAGCATTAGCATAAAGAACAATCAATAATTTTGAATTACTTAAATTATATGTTAATAAAAGGATATCAAAAATATTCCAAATTGTCAACATTTCGTTTACAAATAAACTAAATGATTACAATTTTTTAACTTTCTTTTTCCTTAAAGACAGCAGTAACAGCAGTATGGGAATAACAATCTGGAAAGGTATGGAATACAAAGGCCAAATCTTTTCCGCCCAATTAAACAACTCAAGTATATTATTATATTCCCAAATTGAAAGCACCACACAAAAGGTACTAATTGCCAGGGTTAGCTTCCTGTAATCGCTTATTCCCGCTATCTGGCTCAAAGCTTTTGCTGCCGCATAAATGCAAACCACAATCTTTATTCCTCCTCCAATCGAAAGGTTTAAGTCTATAAGCGGCTCTACATTAATTCCCGGAATAAACATAGCTGTTATATGCGGGATAAAAGTAGAGCGGGCCATCAAATCGCCTCCCAATACTGAAATATCTCTAAAAAACACGAATATTCCTATTAAAATTGAAAGTATTGCCGATACAATTACAACTTTACTAAGTTTTTCTTTTTTGTTAATATGCTGAAACAACATGAGAAACGCAACTGTTTCGCCAAAAGGGAAGGCTATAAAGCTAAAAGCCGCACCAAGTACTGGTGCCATACCGTTTTCCAATACAGGTAAAAAAGCTGTTAAATCGTGGACATTAATAAGCGATATACTTATAATTGAAATTACTATAGGTACAATAATCATCAGTACCTCGCTTACCCTTCCCAACACCTCTACCCCGCTGTTGACTGCATATAACAAAACAATTGCAAAAACACCTATCACAACGACCATAGGTGTATCCGGAAAAGTCACTGTACAGATAAATTCACCAAAATCCCTGAGCACTAGTGAAGCCAAATGTATGAAATACCAGGCATACATTATGCCGATAATATTGCCTATAACTTTTCCCAACTTTTCCTGTAAAATATCCACCAGATTTTTTGACGGGTTCAGTAATGCAATAGAGGCATAAACCCACATCAGAAAAATCCCCCCAACTCCTCCGATGATTATGGCCAGCCATGCATCATTTTTGGCTCCCGTTGTCGGAGCCAATATCACAGTGCTTCCAAAAAGAAAACCCGATAAAAGAAGAAACATCTGAATACTTGATATCCGTTCCTTTTCCATTATTTCAAAACTCCAATCATATTTAATAATGCTTCTACCCATTGGGAAGGGCTGTAAGGTCTTCTTCCTGCTGCCAGAAGAAAACTGACCGTCATACTTGCTGCCATAATGAAAATATTTATTACGAATACCCTAGCCTGTTCTTTTTTACGTATGAACTTTTGAAAGTCATAGATAATTAATATGGTAAATATTGCTATAACCATTAGCATAAAATCACTCACCCATATTCAACGGACTTTTGATAATACCTGTCCTCATTATTTTTGCATCTACCTGAATGTCCACGGGAAGATAACTGAAAATGTCATTCCAATCCTTTTCTGCATTTTTCCAGTACTGCGGGTGATATTTTCGAACATACGTACCGAAACCGAATATATCACTGGAATACTCCTTTTGTGCCTTTTCCAATGCAATCATGATTTCTCTTTCTATTTCTTTTTCCAAAATTTCCTCCAATGTATTCACCTTTTCTGCTGAGTCCAATCTCCCTTTCCCTTCGTATTCTCCTACATTGGCCTCGGCATCCACTTTTACCGATAGCAAAGTGGGCTCTCCGTTTTCAAATTTTACTTTAACTCCCCCTCTTGACCTTATAATTTCCATCGCTATTTTTGCCTCATCTTTCGTAACATTCACTATAGCACTTTCTACTTTACTTACAGCAAGCAGGTACCCCCGTGTTTCATACCGATCCAGCCAACCTACCAGCTTCCCGTCCTTAAAAACTGCAGTACCTTCTGTTTTGACCTCTTTTTCTCCAATTTTTGATACTAGCCCGAGGGTAGGTTGTTTCCCCTTGTTTCCCAGATCTTTAATCAAGTCAATAAACATCGTTCTCTTCACTGTTCCCCTTGAAACGGTATTTGCTACAGTTTCTCTTACATATACTGCAGGTATGGGATTCAAGTCACATTCCATTTCAAGGATTTCCTTGGGAGAAACACCTTTTGCCACAATAACGTCCATTGAGTAATCTATTTCATTATCCCTTTGAAAAAAATCCAGGATTTCTTCAATCCCTTCCTGCGAAAGTCTTTCTCCAAGAATCAAGACCTGAATTGTGCTTAAAAATAATTTTTTATCCACGATGGACAGTATACCCCTTATAGCTTCAAACACTGTTTCGCCTTCATAGGACACAACAAAGACAGATTTCTGCTGAGATCCTCCACCTTTTCCACTTCCTGATGATGTAGTTTGAATTGCCGTAGGTTCCACCACCTGCACAGTTAACAGTATTTTTCCGTCATCTGTCCCATCTAGTCCCATCCCGGCCACAATATTTATTTCGGCCAAGTCCCTATGGCTCCAACAACCGGTTAGCAGCAGGGGAAATATAAGCAAAAGGATAATTATAGCCATGATATTTCTTTTTTTACCGTCCTTATATATCACGGTTTTTCTTCCACCTCCAGACGTTTTGTCCCCTTTTTCCCACTGGCCTTTTCCTGTCGCAGTATCTTCGGTCTTGTCACCATGGCCCAAATGGGCACTACTATGATAGAATCCTTTAGATCGGCAGAAGTAAGCGGTGAAAAAGGTGCCATATAGGGAATACCAAAGGAACGCAGGCTACAGAGATGTATTAAAACAGCCACAGCTGTCAGAGAAATCCCAAGAAAACCCAAAAAATTGGCTGCAGCTAGGAACACAAAACGTAACAACATTATTGCCCGAATGAGCGGCGGAGTAACAAAACTGCAGATAGCCGTAATAGCCACAATAATCACCATCAGATTGCTGGCAATTCCAGCAGCCACTGAAGCCTCACCCAACACAATTGCCCCCACAATACTCAATGCCTGTCCGATTTGTCTTGGCATACGGACTCCCGCTTCACGAAGCATCTCAAAAGCTACAATCATCAAAAATGCCTCGATAAAAGGAGAAAACGGAACTCCCTCACGGGAAGCCGCAAGAGAGATCATAAGCTTATACGGGATAATCGTATGGTGAAAGCTAACCAGTGCCACATATATGCCCGGTAGCAGGCTTGATACCATCATAGCCAACAGGCGCAACAATCGCATAAGGGATGCAAAAAAAGCATGTTCAAAGTAATCGTCCGTAGTTTGGATAGATTCTATAAAAAGATAAGGTACAGTAAGAACATAAGGCGTACCGTCACATAATATGGCCACACGCCCTTCCAACAGTTTTCCCACCAGTTTGTCGCATTTTTCACCGCTCCCAACTGTTGGAAAAAGAGATAGGCGATTATCGGAAATAAACTGCTCTATAATGCCTGTATCAAGTATTGCATCGTTCTTGATTTTTCTCAGTCTTTCCCGTACTTCCTCAACAATCTGTTCATTGGCAATTCCTTTTATATAGCATATACAAATATCTGTTCTTGTCTGCTTACCCAACCGGATCATTTCCATCTTCAGGTTTGGGTTTTTGATTCTTTTACGAATAAGGACAGTATTGGTAATAAGATTTTCAACAAAACCTTCCCTTGCACCTTTGGCGGATGTTTCGGTATAAGGCTCCTCCACCTGCCTGGTCTGAGGTGCTTTTACTCCAACCACCAGTGCTTTGTCTTCACCGTCAATAAAAAGCAAGGCTTCCCCCGATACTATACCGTCCACCGCCTGCCGCATATCATTGGCCTCTTTCATGTCGTTGTTAATTACTACACATTCTTTAAGCCTTTCGAATATGCATCTTTCCTCTTGTAATTCCGTATTTGAGAAATAGTCAAGGATTGGACGGATCACATCCTGATTCAATATTTTCTTATCCACAAAACCGTTGATATATGCCACCAGTATTCCAATCCTTTCTTCTTTTCCGCATGAAATTTCACGGAGCACAATATCGCTGCATCCGGAAAATATTTCACCAAGTCTTTCTTTAACATCCTCAACTTTTTTGGGTATTTGCTCTATAGAAGAGTCAACCTGGGCATTATTATCGTCATTGTTTGTATTCTCTGTTTTGCTTCGTTTTTTTATTCTTCCGAACATTTCTTTATCACCTGTTTCTCAGTATAACCATTATTGGTGCATGAAATACACAAATATGGTTCTACTGAAGCAGGTATTATCGAAAAAACTCAGTGACTATCTACGCCACTTCCATTTCTAATGGCTTTCACTTCGATTGAAAACCATTAAAAAAAGAAAGATATTTAAGGAAATTCAAGTTTCCCGAATATCTTTCTTCTTTCTTCGCTTTTACATCATCAAGTTGCAAATTCAAACAACACTACCTGTAAATACAGAGCTTTAATCGGTCTTATCAATAAAACCGAGTGTTGTTTTGTCTCAATTTTTCAAAAGCTCTGTAGCTTTTGCCATTTGTTTGTCATATTCCAAACGGAGCTTTTCCAATTTTTCGTTTAAGGCTTGTTGTGTTGCAAAATCCAGCACACCGTAAGGGTAAAAACCGTTATCCTTCTGAAATTCATAGATAGCGGCAGCCGATTCCTGGTCGTAGTTCATATCCGGCTTTGAGATATTATATCCTAAAAATTTCAGTATTTTTTCTGCATTAAGAACGTCAAAACTCTTGTCACCAACTTTAAATTTTATCTGTTTTGAAAGCACATCTATTCCCCTTATATCCACACCGTTTTTAACATAGGTATTTTCAACATAAAAATCGGGCTGTATACCAACACCGTCTATCATTCTTCCTTTCGGTGTATAATACGCACCGGTGGTAATTTTCGCCCATCCGATAATTTCATCGTCAGTGGGAGTAATATCATAGTTATTCATAAGTTCATAGGCATCGGTAATATTTGCTCCGGTTTCCTCGGAATATTTCCGGTACGCTTCCGGTGACAGTACGGAATAAAGGTTTTGTACCTTGCCCTTTCCGTAGGTCTTGGTACCTACCAAAACACCTACACCGGTATCCTGTATCGCTCCTGCCAGTATCTCAGAAGCACTGGCACTCGATTCATTTACCAATACCACCAATCTATATTTTACTTCCGTGTTATTTGAATAATACTCTTCATCCTCTATGGTTTCCGACGTAAAATCAAGCTTTGTTATCAATCCCTTGGGAACAAACTTTTTTGCTATTTTAATAACCTGGCTTACCTCTCCTCCGGGATTATCCCTTAAATCCAGGATCAGTTTGCTTATATTGTTTTTATCCATTTCTTTAAGTGCATTTGTCATACTGGAACTGGCATTGGAATTAAAAATATCAAGTTTGATATATCCGATATCCCCATTAATGCGGTAACTTACCGGATCAATTTTTACCTCCGCCCTTTCCACATCTACATTAAGTATATCCTTCTGCCCCGTTCTCATTATTCCAAGGTTTACTTTTGTACCTGCTTCTCCCTTAATGAGTTGAGCAACCTCGTCGCTGGTTTTTCCCTCAACACTTTGCCCGTCAACTTTGGCAATGATATCCCCTTTGACAAGTCCTGCTTTTGCTGCCGAAGAAGACTCAAAAACCTCAACTATGCATATTTCATTCGACAGTTGCGAAATACTCACTCCTATTCCCACATAGGAGCCGTTAATATTGTTAAAAAAGTCATCGGCCTCATTTTGGTTAAAAAATTCGGTATACTGATCCAAGGTGCCAAACATGCCTTTTATTGCTCCCTCAATTAACTGCTCCTCGGTCACCTCATCCTTATACCGCTCTTTTATCATTTCCATAATGCTTTTCAAGTATCCGATATCCGCTTGTACTTCTCCCCTAGAGCTAACTTCCTCCGCTAAAGACAGGTTTTGCGAAAGAATACAAAATATAAAAATCAATACAACAGTTTTTAAAAATTTCTTCCCCATACTTAATCCCCTTTTCTTTTGCATCTTAGTAGTTGACTATTCTTTCCATGTAATCTTTCTTAAGGTCATCGGCCATATAATTTATAACTTTGTTTATAATAACTGCAGCTCTTGCCTTTGTTAGATATTCGCGGGGCTTGAGATATCCTCTGTCATCCCCTTGAACAAGACCTATCCTCTGTGCCACATAAATATGACTTCTGGCATAGGAAGGTATGTCAGCATCATCTACAAAGGTAGTTGCCACACCACCGGTCGGTGCCAATGCTTCTAGCCCTAGAGCCCTAATAATTATTGTTATTGCATCGGCCATAGTCAAATATTCATCGGGACCAAATCTTCCGTTCCCAAGACCGCTTATCATTCCCCGCTTGTAAGCATTATTAATATTTTCAAAGTACTTGCTGTCCACAGCTACATCCACAAAGGGTGATAGAATCTCCTCCTTTTTGCTTTTGGTGGTTCTGCTTGTTTTTGAAGTATTCAGTGCACTGTCTTGAGGAACCTCCTTTGCAGCAAGCACAATTGCATCGGCAAATTCCGCACGGGTCATAACATCTTGAGGATTAAACTTTTGCGAATCCTCCTTGAAGACTTCCAAACTGTAAAGAGCTTTTATATCGTTTTCTGCCCAGTGGCCCTTAAGATGATTCACATTTGGAACCGGCAACCTTGTTTGAACCGGAAATCCTTCAATTTTCAGGCTGCCCGATTTCTCAACAAGTCTGTCGGTGGACACACCCTGGGCATCAAATTCCGGCAGGCTGGAAGTATATTGAAGAATGCTGTTATTGTACTGTGTCTGCACAAATCCTCCTTCAAAGCTGATAGTCTGCGGTTCATTCTCGACATACTTTATCTGCTTTGAAGTGCTGTTCGAAAGTCTTATCGTCGCTGTTCCACCCCATTTGTCAACAACATCCCCTTTGGGAATCTCACTTTTAATCATATATTCCAACACTTGGGTCTCGGTAGTTCCCCAATATTGATTGTATCCATAAAAATTTCCTATGATGTCGACAGTGACAGTACCGTCATCGGCACCAACACTATAGGTCTTTCTCCCCCACAAATTTCCGGCCAAATAGTCGACTGCCGGCTTTGAATCGGTAATATTTGTCTTTGTAAAATCATAATTTCTCAAATTGTAAGTAGTACCGTCTATTTCAATTACTTCGGTGTATCTTCCGCTCAAGCTTGTCTCTTCTATTTTTTGTCCGTTTTCCTTTTCGGTAATTACAGTGTTATAGGAGATAGTTTTTGTGAGCGAACCGGACTTTTCAGCATTGGAAAGCTTATATGTATAAGTTGTCGCTATTGTTTTCTTTCCCGTTGTGCTGTCCTGTTTAGCCGATTTCTTTATTGTCAAAGTTCCACTGAACACTATGGGTTCTCCAGTTAAAAACACCACTTCCTTATAATCATAAGTAGTCTTTCCCTCAACTTCTCCCGAGGAAATTCCCCCTTCGAAACCACTGTCGCCATATCTTGCATAAACTTCAATATTAGATATACACAATACTATAATAATAATCATGGGCACTAATTTCAACAGTCTAGACATATTACTCTCCCTCCAAAATACTTGACTTGGCTTAAGGACGCAGCAAATTTACCAACTTGTTTCTTAATTTTCCACAAAAATAATGTAGGCATCTCCTGTACGGCTGTCGTCTTTTTTGATTATCCTGACCTTATCCCCTTTTTCAATATCTTTCGCTTCGGCTATTCTGTTATCCTTAAGTATTATGCTGTTATCGAGAATACTAAGCTGCATATCCTTGCTGTCTTCCCACATATGAGTGGACGGGTTGTAAATTTTCGCATTGAGAAGGGCAATTCCCTCTGGCTTTTCTTCGCCGCTTATCTCATATATTTCACCTTTAACCGATACATTCCCGTAGGGCACTGTATTAACCAGCAATGCATCGGTACCCTTTGCCAGGATGTAAACTGTGCGATCCTTGAAACTTGACTGTCCGTAATCGGTAAAATTACGCTGTCCTACTACTCCCGTATCGTCAATAATACGGGTATCATAAGTAATCCTAAAGGTCTTCGGTGTATTATAAAATTCCCAATTAACTCCATTTAACTGTGAAAAAGCATTTACTGTAAAATCTTTGTTTTCATTGATGCTTGCTATCCTACCCCTATAAATAGTTATAAAGTTCGGGTCGTTTCTAGGCGTTATCTCCACGACATTGGCATAATACATGCCGTTGGAAAATGCTCTGTTTGCAATAATGTAAGCTACATCTTCCGGCGATATGCTGCTACCGGTAACCAGTCTATTATCTTTGACTATGATTGTTCCCTTATCATATGCGATACTGTTTGTTTCCTTCCTTAAGACAAGTTCTCCCTCGCTGCCCATAGTATTGGACAAAACACTATCATCGAGTTCTATCAATTCAGTGTCCTCCTTTTCTTTAAAGGACACCAAAACAGCCTTTTCCTCTCCGCCATAGTCTTTTTCAACTGCAATATACGCTTGGCTGCCTCGTAATCTCGCATTGACAAAATCCGGTCTTATGCTGCCGCTTTTGTAATATATTTCATTGCCATCGGCCAAACCTATGGTGGAATACCCCTTCTGTGCAACTCTCTCCCATTTTCCGTTTCTCAGTATTTCCATATTTCTTATGACAAGGTTGTTCGATACTTCGTCAAACTTTTCCACAACGCCCTTGTAAATTCCGGCAATAAAATGTTCATCGCCTTCTATGGTTATCTGCTTGAGCTTGGTAGAGTTATCGGTTATATTGAGAAGCAATTTCACCCTGTCGCCTTCTTTAATGGAATCATAATCCACCAGCTTTTGGTCTAAAATTACAGGTATATCGTCACTAGTCAACAAAACTTGCTGTGTACCGTCATCGTATTGTACAGCCAGGGATGCCGTTTTTTTGGAAAGAACCTTGCCGTACTTTTGAATATAGTTGTCTACAGCACTTATCAACTCGATATTTCCCTCGTCGTCAAACTTTATGTATGCCGAGTCTCCTCCCTCGATCTCTTCTATACTTGCCGGCTTATGGTTTTTCATTACAGTGATGTTCTTGGGATTTGAGTAGTTGTAGGTTTTGATGTTCGGAGTCGATTGGTCTGAAGTTCTGTTTTCATTGTAAAGCGTTATGTATCCCAACTGGGGATTGTTATCTTCCACTATTCCGCTCGCCACTCCCTGCTCCCTTAGTTTAAGGATTACAGTTTTTATACCCATTACCATATTGTCGGTTATGGAAAGAATTACATCCATACCGGGCTTGATGCTTTCAATGCTCGACCTCACATTATCTACAAAAACCTCAGCATTGGAACTGTAGACAAATGTAGCATTGATATCCTTGCCTTCTCCGTCAAAGGAAAAGTTTTTATCATCCAAATCCACGTCGGGATATTTCAAATCAAATACCTTCGAGATATTTATGGTTTGCCTTGACGTATCGATATTATTTACTTTGGCAACCAAGTAATTGGTTTTGGACGTATTGGATATTACTTTGACAAATACAACCTTATCATCGGATGTAACTGTGTATTCTATACGATCTCCAACCTCCAAGGTACTGCTTTTCCCAAGAGAGCCGTTCTTATAGACAATAAAATCGGTATTTTCCTTTTGTTTAATGCTTCCGGTCTGCTCATTTCGATTGTTTCCTGTCTGACCGGCAAATTGTTCGGTTATAATCTGATGTTTCCTGCCATTGCTGTTTCTAACGTTATATATATAAGTCATAACACCCTGTCCATCCGTGAAATTGATGGAAGTTTCAATCTCTTCAACGGTCCCCAGTTTTTTCTCATAACCTCTTAGGGGTAAAACAATAGAAAGAGCGTTCTGTATAATCTGTGCCATTTGCTCCCGGGTAACGTTACCTCCAGGATTGAATCTTCCGTTTCCCATACCGCTCATAATATTATTTTGAAGTACTGCTTCAATATAGGGTATCTTATATGGGTCAGCCTGCGACCAATCGCTATAGCTGTTGAAAATTTTCTGCTGCCCGTATACGGGAGGCAATCCCAAAACCGTTGCTATCCAAAAAGCCACATCCTGTCTCTGTGCCGGAGAGTTCCTATTGAAACTGTTTTCAGTAAGAGCACTTCTGTCCAACGTCAAAGCGTCTTCAAGGTCTTTCGAACTTATAAGACCGTCGTCAGCTGCAAGTTGTAAATAGCCGTCGGACCACATTGCCGGAGCAAATGTCTTCCTGCTATCTGCAGCTCTTCTAGCATCTATCACTTCTGCTGCAACTTTTGCCTCTGTCTCTTTACCTGCCGCATTATATATCAGGGCCAATGCCTGTTCCTTTGTAACGGAAGCGGTTCGTCCGAAGGTTTGATCTCCATACCCTTTCATAATCTCTAGAGCACTTATTTCATATATGGCTTCCTTTGACCAGGCATTTGACTGCCTTACATCCCTGTAATCTATATTGTTTAAAATCGAATTTACGGTATCCATTCCCTTGTAAATCTTCTCTGCCGCCTCTTTTCCATGTGCCGAGGTCAAAAGAGAAAGAAACATACTCAAAGTTATTGTTAATACCATAGTTTCTTTGAAGAGATAAAACTTTTTGTTCATAGCAACATTACCTCTATTTGAATTATTTTTTAACCCTTTAAACTAATATAACTTGTAATTTTATATCGGCTAATTTTTGCAGATTTTTTAATGATTATATATTACAAAACAATTACAGTCCGAAGGATTAAAAATTACGGCTTTCACGACCTTCGAAAGCCCCTGCCCTAAATCATGACCACCAGCTAAGCTGGTGGTTTGCTCTTGCCCTATAAGGGCATGTTACTTGGCAGAGCCTAAAAGGCTCTCTGAAGGTTTCGCCAACCGCACACCTTCTCAAACTACCCCTAA
>Ga0134093_1000206_pt1 | contig 71206 bp, 68 predicted proteins | sample 4_1taG_FD_94452 | JGI IMG/M metagenome (GOLD analysis project Ga0134093, IMG submission 94452) | Switchgrass degrading microbial communities from high solid loading bioreactors in New Hampshire, USA - 4_13_20_68_A1 metaG | ecosystem: Engineered > Bioreactor > Semi-continuous > Anaerobic >...
CTCAATCGACGAGGTCAAGCAGACCATCGAAAACAGCCTGAATGTAAAAAGCTATGAGGTCGTGGACCTGCAGGAGCACGACGAGGCGGAAAAGGAGAGCGAGCAGGGCGAAGGCAATGTAAACGCTGACTCAGGCTCAGCCTCGCAGCAGACCTCGGGAGGACAAAAATCCTCGTCCAAGAACAGCAAGCACAGCCTCATAAGCGTAAATCAGGCAAAGCTCGACCAGCTGATGGACCTTGTGGGCGAGATTGTCACCGCGGAGTCAATGGTCGGCAGCAATCCCGACCTTCGCGGCCTTAAGCTCGACAACTTCACAAAATCCTTCCGCGAGCTTCGCAAGCTCACAAACGAGCTCCAGGACATCGTGATGTCGATAAGGATGGTCCCGCTGCAGACAACCTTCCACAAGATGGAGCGCCTTGTCCGCGATATGTCGAAGAAGCTGGGCAAAAAGGCCGAGCTTATTACCGTTGGCGGCGACACCGAGGTGGACAAGACCATAAACGACGCCATGGTCGACCCCTTCATGCACATGATACGAAACTCGATGGACCACGGCATCGAGAGCCCCGAGGAGAGGCTCGCCGCCGGAAAGCCCGAGGTAGGGCGCATCACGCTCTCGGCCAAGAATGTGGGCGGAGAGATAGTCATTGAAATCTCCGACGACGGGCGCGGCCTCGATAGCGAAAAACTCCTCGCAAAGGCCGAGCGGAACGGGCTGCTTACGAAGCCAATGAGCGCCTACACGGACAAGGAAGCCTTCGCGCTAATCATGGCGCCCGGCTTTTCGACCTCCGAGGAGGTGACCGAGTACTCCGGGCGCGGCGTGGGCATGGACGTCGTGCGAAAGAACGTCGAGCAAATCGGCGGCACCATATCAATAAGCAGCGTTAAAGGCCAGGGCACAACCTTCACAATTAAAATCCCGCTCACCCTCGCGATTGTCGACGGCATGAACATCTCGGTCGGAAAGACCATCTTCACGCTCCCCATCGCATCCATAAGCCAGTCGTTCAAGGTAAACGACCCCAAGCAGATAATCCGCAACACCAACGGCACCGAGATGATTCTCATACGCGGCGAATGTTACCCGATTATCCGCTTAAACCGCTACTTCGGCATACCGGGCGGGGCCGAGGATATAACGGAGGGTATTCTGATACAGGTCAACAACAACGACTCGAAGGCCTGCATATTTGCCGACGAGCTCATAGGAGAGTTCCAGGTCGTCGTCAAGCCCTTCCCGATATTCTTCAGCAAGTACGACCTCAAGAGACGTGGACTTTCAGGCTGCAGCATTCTTGGCGACGGCACCATAAGCCTGATTCTGGATTCCAACAACCTTATCTGCGAACTTTAAGGAGGTAATCTTATGAACGACACCATCAATGCCGGCACGAGCTACAGCAGCGATTTGAAGGACCGCTACCTTCTTTTCGACATAGACGACACAAAGTACGGCGTTTCGCTGGAATACGTGCTTGAAATAATCAACGTCCAGACCATAACGACCGTGCCGGGAGTCGCCCACTACATAAAAGGCATAATCAATCTCAGGGGCAAAATAATCCCTATCATCGACGTCCGCTTAAAACTCGGGCTGCCGGAGCGCGAGTACGACGACAAGACCTGCATCATCGTGCTGAACGTAAACGAGGTGCAGGTCGGCGTGGTAGTCGACAGGGTTTCCGAAGTCGTCAACGCCGAGAACTCGCAGCTCTCCGTTCCGGCCGAGGTCGGCGAGGCCACATCCAGATATCTTTCCTCCATACTCGAACTCGAGGACAAAATCGTCCTGATTATTGACTGTGAAAAGTTCTTCAAATCGGAACTTGACTACAGCCAATTCTAACTCCGGGAGAAAGATAAGTGATGCAATTGGATATACTGACCAACCCGCCGAAACTGACCGACAAGGAATTCCTTGAACTAAAGACCTTTGTCTATGACAAATACGGAATAGACCTAAGCCGCAAACGGCAGCTTGTCGAGGCGAGGCTTGCCACCACGCTGAGGTCAAAAGGCCTGACTAATTTTGGGCAGTACCTTAAGCTCCTGAAGGAGGACAAAACCGGCGAAGAGATTACCACCTTTCTGAACAGAATAACGACGAACTACTCGTACTTCGCGAGGGAGGCTGACCATTTCGATTTCCTGGCTAAAACCGTACTGCCGCAGCTTGCCGCGCAGCGCCCCACCCGCGAGCTCAGAATCTGGAGCGCCGGCTGCTCGACAGGGCAGGAGCCCTACACCATAGCCATGGTCATTGACCAGTTTTTCGGCGAAAAGAAAAGGTTATGGGACACTGCGATACTGGCCACCGACATATCCACCAACGTCCTTAACAAGGCGCAGACGGGAATCTATCCCCTAAGGGACATAGAAAACCTTCCCCCTCTCTGGAAGAGCAGGTATTTCACCAGGATTGGCGAGGACCAGTACCAGGTGGTGCCCGAAATCCGCAAAGAGGTTATATTCAGAGTGTTCAACCTCATGGACCCCATAATCTTCAAGAAGCCCTTCGACGTCATTTTCTGCCGCAACGTCATGATATACTTTGACAAGAAAACGACAAACCAGCTCATCGAGCGGTTCTACAACGCTACGGCCGAGGGAGGCTACCTGTTTATAGGCCACTCGGAAACGATTGACAGAACCGTTTCCAAGTACAAATACATCCAGCCGGCTGTCTATCAAAAGCCCATTTCCGACAAGGGCAAAATTTAAAGATTTAATTTATGAGTACTTATAATAGTCGGCGGCCCGGAAATGCACGGACAGCGGCTATTTATCAAGCATATTTTGCGCCCCAGCAAATCGAAAGGAATGGTCACACTTATGCCCATACGCGTACTTGTCGTTGACGACTCGGTGCTCTTTCGCACAAAGATGCAGCTGAGTCTCAGCGATAACGATATAACCGTGGTAGGAAGCGCCGCGAACACCACCGAGGCGATGCAGAAAATCCTGGAGCTCAATCCCGACGTCGTCACGCTGGACGTCGAGATGCCGGGAATGAGCGGCATTGACTTTCTGAAAGAACTTCTGCCTCGCAAAAGCGTCCCCGTTGTCGTGGTAAGCTCCCTTCCAATCAATGCGCTGGACGCCCTCGACGCCGGCGCCGTTGACTTCGTTAGGAAACCCGTTGCCGGGGTCCCCAACGCGCAGGAGAATTTTCTGCAGGAGATGCGTGAAAAAATCAAAATCGCCTCCAAGGCGAAGGTCAGGCCCTTCCCTGCGCGGACGGCAAGGCCGGAAGGCCTTTTTAAGACGGCCCCCGATATCAAGGCGAAAAAGGACATCGTCATCGCAATCGGCGCTTCAACAGGCGGAACCGAAGCGATTATCGAGGTCGTAAAGGACCTGCCCCCTTCCACTCCGGGCATTCTGGTCGTCCAGCACATGCCCGCGAATTTCACGAGACTCTACGCGCAGCGCCTCGATAAAATCTGCAAGATGGAGGTCAAGGAGGCCGCGGACTACGACAGAGTATTTCCCGGGAGAATTATCCTCGCAGCCGGCGACTACCATATGACTCTGAAAAAAGACGCCGACGGCTACTATATCAGGAGCCGCCCGGGCGAGAAGGTCAGCGGGCACTGTCCCTCGGTCGACGTGCTCTTCGACTCGGTGGCCGAAACGGTCGGAAAGAACGCCATCGGCGTGCTCCTGACGGGCATGGGCGCCGACGGAGCCAAGGGCCTTCTGAAAATCCGCAGGCAGGGCGGCTACACGATAGGACAGGACAAGGAGAGCTGCGTTGTGTACGGCATGCCGATGGAGGCAAAGAAGCTCGGCGCCGTAGTAAAGGAGCTGCCCATCGACCAAATCGCAGGCGAAATAGTAAACTACCTGGCGAAAAAGAATAAGAATTAATTTTAGCTTATCAGTCTAAACAATTAAAGGGCGGAGGCAAACGCCTCCGCCCTTGCTTGTTCTGTTTTCCGTCCGGCATTAATATAACATGTTTTATTATTGGTTCCGGGGCTTTATCCGCCCCAACGGAGCGTTGCAAGGGACCAGAAAAGCGGAAAACCATATATGAAACAAGCTCAGATAGCCTTGCTATCTGAGCTTTCCTGTTCTTAAATAGTTCTCCCTTACTTCTCTTTCAAATTCCTCTGCGCTCAGCGGAGGCGAGTAGTAATAGCCCTGCATTATGTCGCAGCCGATGCTGTGCAGGAAGTCGGCCTGTTCCTTCGTCTCCACGCCCTCAGCGATGATGGAAAGGTCAAGCTCCCTTGCCATTTGCACGATGGAGCGCAGGATGCAGTAGCCCTTTTCAATATCTCCCTCGCCCGACAAAAAGTTCATGTCCAGCTTCAGAACGTTCACCGGCATGCTCTTTAGTATGTTGAGCGAGGAATAGCCGCTTCCAAAGTCGTCCATCTCGACGGTGAAACCGTAGCCCTGGAGCTTCTTTATGATGTCTATCATGTGCTCGGGATTCCCTATGCAGGCCGACTCCGTAACCTCGAGCCTCAGTATCTTCGGGCTCAGCCCGTGCCTGCTTACAAGCCCCATCAGGGCCGCGCACAAATCCATCTTGTAGAAGTCGACCCTTGAAATATTCACCGACAGGGGCATGTCTTTAAGCAGGCTCCCCTCCCGGGTCCATTTCTCCAAAAGGCTGCAGGCGTACTCCCAGACATACAGGTCGAGCTGGGCGATAAAGCCGTTTTCCTCAAAAATCGGGACAAAAATCTTCGGGTGAATAATCCCTTTCTCGGGATGGTTCCAGCGCGTGAGGGCCTCGGCGCCCACAATTTCCCCGGTTACATAGTTGTACTGCGGCTGCAGGAGCACCTCAAAATGGTTGTTCCTGAGGGCGGTCTCCATCTCCCCGATTATTTCCTGCTCCTCGAGAATGCTGTCGCGCATTTTGTCGTCGTAATAGGCGAAGTACTCCCAGTAGTTGCCCTTGACCGCCCGGGAGGCCATTACGGCCATATCGTACATCTGCTCGACAGGCATCGTCCTGTCCACAATCCTGTATATGCCGATGCTGGCCCTCAGCTGGAGGCTTATGCCTATCTTGTTTACGCACCTGCTTATCCCGTCCGAGAGCTCCTCGATGTCGACTTCGTCCTCGGGCGCGCAGATGGCGAAGTGGTCGGCCTCAAGCCTTGCGTATGTACCGTTCTTTACGTATTCCCTGAGATACTCCGCTATGGCCTGGAGCAGCGCGTTGCCCGCCCGGTTGCCGAACAGCTGGTTTATTATTCTGAAATTGTCGATATCAAACTGAATGAACAGGTAATTCTTATCGGGATTGTTTCGCAGCAGGGACTCGGTCTCGGCGGAAAAGGCGGTTCTGTTCAGTATCCCCGTAAGATGGTCGTGCTCCTCAAGAAAGCGTTGCTTGCCGAGCAGCATTCTCTGCACCGTTTCGTCTTCGAATATGACGAAGGTACCGACAAGAAGCCCTCTCTTGTCGTATATCCGCGAACACTTCACAAAAAAGTGAAGCCGCTTTCCGTCCCGCTCCGTATTGTAGAAAAAGCCCTCTTCGGCCTGCGGCAGCCTGACATTGAGCGAGTTGCGTTTTGCAAATTCCTCAAAAGTGAGGGCTCCGAGCATCTCTTCGCTCAGCGAAAACAGTTCGCTGCTTCTTTTATTGTAAATCGCCAGCGAGTTTTTGCTGTCAAAGACAAGAATGGGATTGGTATAAGAATCAACAAGCATTGACTTTATCTCCGATGAAAATTTTGGGGGATGCAGCTGGGCAAAGAGCATATAGCAAGAAAATACGCCGAAAGTGAGCACAGACACGTCAATATAATTGTGGAACTTAAAAACCTTAATAAACACTGCTATAACCATACTGGCAAAGAAGGTAACAGCCAGCGCCCGGTATCTCTGCCAGTAAACCTTCGGAACCATAGTATGCGCGCGGTAAATTAGGATACAGTTCAGCGCGGCCAGCGCTCCAATAATTAAAGCATACACATAAGAGTAAGGCCGCAGGTAAGTCGCCGTGTAAAACCTCTCTCCCCTGAACCACTGCGGCGCTATCACCGTAACAATTGGCATAACAGCGTTTGCAACCAACACAAGGGAGTTTGCCGAAAGGACAATTATCAGCGCCCGGCACAGGAGCCTGCTTTCGATTCGCTCGCCCCTGTATTTGTCTATAAACCTCACGGACAGCAGGAGCAGGGCGGCAAGGAGCCAGGGTGTAAGCAGGCTCTTAATCGAGTAGGCTATCCGCGCCTGGTCCTGATTGCGCGACTTAAGAGCAAACATGCAGCTGAGCGTTATAAGCGAAGCGAGCAGCAGCAAAATTTTATCGCCCGCTCCAGCGCGCCTCGCTTCGGCAATTCCGTGAACAGACAGGCTATGGAAAGAAAGAAGGAAAACATGAATATTATAAGAGAAATACTCTTCACCTATTGCTTCACCTTCTTAACCGTTCCACACCCTTCTTTGCCAAAAGGCAACAAAAAATGGCGCAACTAGTAATTTTATTCTATGTGCGGAGCTTTTTTAAATACTTTTTTCTAGTAATGCCATTCGCCTCTGGTCGCGGACTTGATGACCATTTTTCCGTCCCCGGAATAGAAGTACTGCGTCCTTCCGTAATCCTTTCCCGTATCCTCCGCGACAATCGGAATCCTGTGCCTCATAAGCTCCGCCTTGACGGCGGCCACGTTCCTTTCGCCGATGTTCGAGAGCGCCGAGTTGTTCAGACCCGCAAACATCTGGGCCCCGCCGGCAATCTTGGCCGTAATACGGGACTGCGCGGCCCCTTCCCTCGTCATGAGCTGCAGCAGCCGCTTAATCGCGGTGTCGGCAAACTTCCCCTCCTGCTCGAATGTTACGTTAAACCCCTGGCTCGAGGGTAGCATAATATGCGAAAGCCCTGCAATCTTCATCTTCGCGTCATACAAACATATGCCCACGCAGGAGCCGAGGGCATATGTCACAAGCACATCTCCGTTTTTGGCTATATTGTATTCCGAAATCCCTACTACGATTAACCGGCTCATTAACCCAACCCCAAGCTTCTCATCATCTTTTGCAGAGCTTCAACCTCGGGTATGAGTAAAACATGGCTTGCGGCATGATTGATGCTGTTGTTAAACTCATCCTCGATATATATGATTTTGTCGCTGATGTCAGCGTAATAAATCGTAGGGACGCTCAATATCGCCCCGACCATATCCATGCAGAAGGATGGCGGCGAGAGCTCTATTCTCAGACCGGTCAGAGAGGCTATCGCGTTTACATACGAGGCGGCCATGATGTTGCCGACCTCCATGACGGCCGAGCGGCCCATGTCGTTGTCCACGTCGAAGCTCTCTTCGCCAAGCAGGTCGGATAGGACCATGTTCGCAAACTCCTTCTGGAGCAGGAACATAATCATGCCTGTCAAATCGCCGCTGATTGTAAGCAGCAGCCCTATCATCAGCTCCTCGGGACCGCCCAGCCTGTCTGTAACCGTCTGGTAGTCCAGGACGGTGACCCGCGGCACGGCAATCATGACGGGACGGTTTAACATCTGAGAGAGGGCGGTGGCCGCGTTTCCGGAGCCTATGTTCCCAATCTCCTTCAGCGCATCAAGCTGCATCTCGTTCAAACTACTGAAGTCAAACAAATTCATCAACAGACCTGCCTTTCGCAACTTATAAACAACACCGCGTTGCTCACAGTTCGGTTAACATAATCCAGCACAAAACTATTTTCCCAGGCCGTTTATCGTCTGCTCGTTTTCGTCGGCAACCTGAATGAGGCGGGCGCTAATCTGGTAGGCCCTTTGCGCCGCTATCATTCTGCTCAGCTCCTCGGTAAGCTCGACCCCCGAATTCTCAAGGAAGCCGGAGATAATTTTGCCTCTCCCTTCCCATGTGGCCGCAGCCGCGCCGGAGATGGCGGTCGGCACATAGCAGGTCGAGGACACGGGTTCGAGCGCCTCCGGATTGGCGAAGGTAAACACGCCTATACGCTCGCACAGAACCTCGGGAGCAAAGTCCTGCTTGACGTTCGAGCTGTCGCAGTAAATCCTATACCCGTTGCTGTCCAGGACGTAGGCCCCGTCCGAGGTCACGAGATAGGCGCCGTATCCTTCAAGCCCGATGGAGAAGCTGCCGTTGCGGGTATACTGGACCCTTCCATCCCTTTCCACGGCAAACCAGCCGTCTCCATTTATCGCAAAGTCAAGCTCCCTGTCGGTCTTTATCAGGGCGGCCTGCCCCGGAGTTATCCCGACCGCGACAGCCTTCACGCCGTGCCCGGTCAGGGGATTTGTTTCGGTGTTCACGTACATATCGGTATACAGAAGGTCCTGGAAAGACGTGGTCTGCGCCTTGTACCCGACGGTATTTACGTTCGCGACATTGTTGCCTATCGTGTTGAGCGCTTCCTGATAGGCCATGAGTCCGGAAACTCCGCTGTAGAATGCAGCTTTCATAAATTAACGCTCCTTCTTATATGTTCTTTAAGGCCTAGACCTGGGCTATCTGGTGGGCTTTTTCGTTTACCCTGTCTATTATCGAAAGCGCGCTGCTGCAGGCCTGGAAGGCTCTCTGGGCCTCCAGCAGCAGGGTCAGCTCCCTGTTGTAGTCCACGTTCGAAAGCTCAAGGCTCTTGTGGATTATCGAGTAGCCCTGGGCGTTCTGGAGCACGGCCCCCTGGGGTGCGGCGTAGACGCCGTTTTCAAGCTCGACCGGGGCCGTCCCCTCCGGGAGCGCGGAGATTCTAAGCGTGTCTATGTAGGCTCCGTTCGAGTTGTAGATCCGGCCCGAGTCGTCAATCACAAAGTCCGCGTTTCCCACTCTAATCGGGCCGTACATGCCCTGAACGCGCCCCACCGACGGGAGCACGAGGTAGCCCTCGGCGTCCATGTTGAAGTGCCCGTTCCGTGTGAGGAAGAGCTCACCGTTTGCTCCCGCGACGGTGAAGAAGCCCTCGCCGGAAATCGCGGCGTCGAAGACGCGGTCGGTGTTTGTGAGCTCGCCGGACTCATGGTTTGTCACAACGTCGCTGACAATCGCGGCGGTAGCCCCGCTGCCGCCTATGACCGTCTGGGAGTTTGCGTCCTTGCGGGTCATCAGCTCCTGCTCAAAGGCGGACATAAGCATGCGTTTAGAGCGGTAGCCGGGCGTCTGCGCGTTTACAAGGTTGTTGCCTATTGTGTCAATCTCTCTCTGCCGGGTGAGAATACCCGAGGCAATCGTATAGAATCCGGATAGCATGGCGCCTACCTCCATTTTGCACTTTCTGAGAGCGGCTATTTATTCGCCGAAGCTCGAATCAAAACCGCTCTGCCTCAGATAGTTTTCTATGTTCTCAAGAGCTTTCTTTCTTATTTGCGTTATGCGCTGGGGCGATAAGTCGAATATCTTGCCAATCTCGCGCAGGGTGAGGTTCTCGTAGTAGTAGAGAGTGATTATCTGCCTCTGCCTTGGAGGAAGCGAGTTTATCGCGTTTGCCAGCGCCTCGCTGAGCTCCTTCCTTATTACGCTCGAGACGACCTCCTCGTTCATCTCGCCGCCGGAGGCCTTCGCTTCCTCGAGCTTGTTGATGTAGGCCGACTCGACGAGCTCCTCGAAGGAGAGCGTGTCCACCACGGACATCTCGAGCATGTCGCGGCCGAGCTGCTCCTCGCTTATGCCCAGGTATTCGGCAAGCTCGAGGTTTGTCGGCTCGCGCATTAGCTCAAACTCCAGCTTCTTCTTCCCCTGCGCTATGTTCTTCCTGGCTTCCCACAGCCTGTTGGGCAGCCAGTTTTGCTTTCTTAAGTACTTCAGGACCGAGCCGCGGATGGCAAGGTAGCTGAAGGTGTCGAAGCTGGCGCCTCTGTCAGGGTCGTAGCGCTCTATGCATTCGATAAGCGTAATCACACCCTGATTAAAGAAGTCTTCGTAAGGGATATTGGACAGCAGGACGTTGCGCATTCCGAAGATTGCGGCGTTGACATGCCTCAGATAGTGCATGACCAGCTTGTTTCTAAGCTCTATGTCGCCGGTCTCCTTGTACCTCCGCATGAGGCCCTCGGGGTCCTCGACGCGGACCTCCTTATATACTTCCGTGACCTTTTGGCTGCCCATGACATCCCTCCTTTACCCCACAGTTAATCAAGGTAAAAACCCGGTTTGCCCATCGCGCGCTCCCAATCGGCTCAGATTCTTATTACCCCGAGCGACTGTATCTGTACGTTCGGCTCAAGGTCGTTGTAAGAGAGCACCGTAATATTGGGGAAAAACTGGTCCATGAGCTTTTTAAAGTAAACCCGCACCACCGGCGAAGTGAGGATAATCGGGTCCTGGACGAGCTTTTTCATCTTCTCTATCTGCTCGGTTGAGCTTGTGATAATCCTCTGTATCACATTGGTGTCGAGCGAAAGGTAAGAGCCGGTTTCGTGCTTCTTAAGACCCTTTACTATCATCTCCTCTACGGTGCTGTCGAGGTTTATCACCTTAAGCTGCCCGGCGACCGCAAAGCGATGAGTTATTGTGCGCTTGAGCGCCTGGCGCACATACTCGGTTAAAAGGTCCGTGTCCTTTATCGTCGGCGCGTAGTCCGAGAGGGTTTCCAGGATAATCTCCAGGTCGCGAATCGGGATGCCCTCTCTGAGAAGGTTCTGAAGCACCCTTTGCAGCTCGCTAATGCTGACGAGCGAGGGGATGGTCTCGTCGACGATGGTGTCGTTGTGCTTCTTGAGATTATCGAGCATCCTCTTTACTTCCTGGCGGGTCAGAAGCTCATGAGCGTGCTTGCGCATAAGCTCCGAGATATGCGTTATGATTACCGAGGTCGCGTCTATCAGCGTGTATCCTGCTATCTCCGCCTTGACCTTCTTGTCCTCGCTTATCCACTTTGCGGGCAGGCCGAAGGCGGGCTCGATTGTATCGATTCCGTCCACGTCCTCCGCAGGGTCAAGGTCCTCGGGTGCAAGCCCGAGGTAGTGGTCAACTAGGATTTCGCCGACCGCAATGGATTCGCCGCGCAGCAGGACCTCGTACTGGTTGGGGTTGAGCCTGCTGCTGTCCTTGAGCCTTATCGGGGGCAGCACCATGCCCATCTCGTCGGCAAACTGCTTGCGGAGCATGACTATCCTGTCTAGGAAGTTGCCGCCTGCCTTCTCGTCGACGAGCGGCAGTAGGCTGTAGCCTACCTCGACGCCGATGGCGTCGACATTCAAAAGCTCGTAAACATTGTCAAGGTTGCGGTAGTAGCTGACCTCGCTTGTGACTTCCTCGGTGACCTGCGCGCTCTGAGCCGCAAGCGCAAGCGCGGCCTTGTTCCTTCTCAGAAGAACTATGCCGAGCGACAGCAGCATAACCGCGAGAACGAGAACCTGAAGCGGCGGAAAGCCTATTATTATGAGCGCGGGCATCGCGGCGCCCGCTATTATCATGACCGTGGGCTGCGAGGTAAACTGGCGGATGACGTCCAGGTTGAGGTTGGACTCCGAGGCCGAGCGGGTGACTATCATGCCCGTCGCAACCGAAATCAGCAGGGCCGGAATCTGGCTCATAAGGCCGTCGCCGACCGTTGCTATCGAGTAGGTGTTCACGACGCTTGAAAAATCTCCGCCCTTGATAAGCCCGACGATTAGTCCGCCTATCAGGTTTATGAGGGTTATTATGATTGAGATTATCGCATCGCCCTTGACAAACTTCGAGGCACCGTCCATGGCGCCGAAGAAGTCGGCTTCCCTCTGGATTTTTTCTCTTCTCTCCTTAGCCTCCTTCTCGTCTATAAGCCCCGAGCTAAGGTCCGCGTCTATCGCCATCTGCTTGCCGGGCATCGCGTCGAGCGTAAAGCGCGCCGCGACCTCGGAGACTCTTTCGGCGCCCTTTGTTATGACTATAAACTGGACAAGAACGATTATGAGGAATATGACAAGTCCGACGACGACGTTGCCGCGGATGACGAACCTTCCGAAGGTGTCGATAACTTCGCCGGCGTAGCCGTCGTTTAAGAGAATCGAGCGCGTCGAGGATATGTTGAGGCTGAGCCTGAAAAGCGTTGTGATAAGGAGCAGAGAGGGAAAAATCGACAGCTCGAGCGAATCCTTTATGTACATCGTCATAAGGAGAATGACGAGAGACAGCATCAGATTCAGAATGAACATGAAATCCAGCAATGCCGGGGGCAGCGGGATTATGAGGAGCGCCACGATTACGATAACGAACAGGGCCACTCCGTTGTTCAGGAACTTATAATTCATATTACTTCAGATCCTTCTTCTTCAAGTTGTATACGAAGGCAAGTACTTGGGCAACAGGCTTGAAGAATTTTTCCGGAATCTCATGGTCGACTTCAACTGCTTCATAGAGCGCCCTTGCAAGGGGCTTGTCCTCCGTGACGTAAACCCCGTTTTCCTCGGCAATCTTTACTATCATGAGCGCAAGGCGGTCCATTCCCTTGGCGACGACGACCGGAGCTGCGTTCTTCTCCGGCTCGTACTTAAGCGCGACCGCATAGTGCGTGGGGTTTCTGATTACGACGTCCGCCGTCGGCACTTTCTGCATCATTCTCCGGCGCGCGCGCTGCTGCGCTATGGAGCGCTGCCTGCTCTTGACCTGCGGGTCGCCTTCGAGCTCCTTGTACTCGTCCTTGACCTCCTGCTTGGTCATGCGCAGGCTCCTTTCGTACTCCCACCACTGGTAGAAGTAGTCCGCGGCGGCGAGGAAGATAAAGATAATCCCGGCCTTCAGCACTATGCCCATTATTATCTCCCCCGTATACGCCATCGCCTGAAGGAAGGACAGGTCCGCAAGGCGCGGGAAGAGGAGAATTTCTTCTTTCAGTCCAGTGTATACGATGTAAGTCAGTATCGCTATTTTCAAAAGGGCCTTGAGAAGCTCCACAATGCTGCGCACGGAGAACATTCTCTTAAAGCCGCTCAAGGGATTAATGCGCTCGCCCTTGAAGGAAAAGGTCTTTGCGGAAAAATGCATCCTCGTCTGCAGCATCGTGGAGATAACGGCGGCAAAGGCGGTAACCAGCAGAAGCGGCAGGGCGGTCTTTGCAAAAAGGAGGGCGCCTTTTATGAAATAGTTGCGCACATCCACGTCCGCAATCTGGTGCTGGGTCGGCATCAGCGAGAAGAACTCCCTGATTGTCTCCGTTATCGACAGGACTATCGAGGGAAGAAGAAACTTCATCGCGTAGAAGGATGCGAAAAGCGAAAAGGCGATAACGGCGTCCCGGCTGAAGAATATGTTGCCTTTTTTTCGTTCGTCCCTTTTTCGCTTAGGGGTTGCTTTTTCTGTCCTAGAGCCCGCCATTATTTACTCCTTAAAAGACTTCAAACAGCCTTTGCAGACTTATAAACATCTTATATGTATAGGAATCGATGAATTCCGTAATCGGCACCGCAAAAAGGAACAGCAGTATAAAACCGAACAAAATCTTGATTTGAAAGTGAATTGAGAAAACGTTTATCTGCGGGATGAGCTTCATCAGAATCCCCATCGCAATCTCCAGCACGAAGGAGGCCGCGATAAAGGGAAGCGCAAGGCGCATTGCAAGCGAAAAGGCATCGAGAAATACGGACACGACATACGTTCCGACCTCCGGTCCTATGCTTACGGCTCCCATGCCGACTATGCCGAAGGAGGAGGCCGTTATTTTAATAAGCAGCAGATGGCCGTTTACCGCAAAGAAGTAGAGAATAAATAAAAGCTGCAATACGTTACCCGAAACTGACACCTGCAGGCTCGTCCCCGGGTCAAAGGCCCTCGCCATTGAAAGGCCGAAGCCCAAATCGGCCAAATCTCCGGCCGTGAAAAGCAGATAGTAGAAAATCTGGAATACATAGCCGAAGGCCACGCCGATAAGCAGTTCCTTTATCATTGCAAAGAGCATCGACAGCATATTCGCGGCAAGCTGTGGAACCGCCGAGCTGTCCAGAGCGGGCGTCATCAAAACGGTTATCCCCAGCACAAGAGCTATCCGGAACTGGGTGGGGATGTTTTTTCTCGAGAGCAGCGGGTTTAAAAACCATATTCCGCCTACGCGGCAGAAAACCAGAATATAGGCGTATATGTTGTCTACAAGCAACTGCAGCGCCATGGTATCACAGCTTTGTCATGAGCCCGAGCAGGTCCTGAAACAGCTCCGTGAGATTGGTCAGCATCCATGAGCCGAGAAATACCAGCAAAAGCGCAATCGCTATTATTTTCGGAACGAAGGTTATAGTCTGCTCGTGTATCTGCGTCGCCGCCTGGAAAACCGCAATCACAAGGCCGATAAGCATGCTCACAAGCAGGAGGGGCGCCCCGAGCTTGAGAATCATCCAAATCGCCTCTTTAAATACAAGCAGCACGTCGCCCTGCGACATACTCTCTCATCTCCTTGTCCGATGCCGGTATTTCAGTAGAAGCTCTTCACCAGCATCTCCATAATAAGGCTCCATCCGTTCACTACCACAAAAAGCATCAGCTTGAAGGGCAGCGATATCATCGAGGGCGGGAGCATGACCATTCCCATCGACATAAGCGTGCTTGCGACTATCATGTCTATTATCAGGAAGGGTATGAAGAGCAGAAAGCCCATCGTGAAGGCCCGCTTAAGCTCGCTTGTTATAAAGGAGGGAACTATGACATCGAGGCCAAGGCTCAGCAGCGACTCGGTGTCGGAGGTGTCCACCCCGTTATACTTGCCGCCTGAAAGGTCAAGGAACAGATTGAGGTCGTCCTCTTTAATCTGCTTTAGCATAAACTGCTTTATCGGCCTTTTCATGTTTTCAAGCGCGGCTTCCTGGGTTATCTCCCCGTGTATGTAGGGCTGCAGCCCCTGTTCGTTTATGTCCTTCAGGGTGGGGCTCATTATGAAGAGCGAAAGGAAGAGAGCCAGACCGATGAGCACCTGGTTGGGAGGGGTCTGCTGCAGGCCTATGGCGTTTCTCAGCAGGGAGAAGACGATGACTATGCGCGTAAAGCAGGTCATCATGATAAGGAGCGAGGGCGCGAGCGATATCAGCGCAAAGAGGAACAAAAGCTGAAGGCTTCCCAAGGTGCCGTCCGTTCCGTCGGTATTGAGGTCGATGCCGATGCTCGCCGCCCGTGCCGTGGCCGGCAGAAGGATTGCAAGCAGGGCTATCGCAATCGCCGCCGTGACCAGGATTTTTATCCACTTGCCTTTATGGCCGCAGTCCAAACGCCTGCCCAAAGAGACCTCTGATTTCATTGCCCTATTCCTTCCCATCGGATTTCGCGTTCTTCAGTACGTTTTTCAGCACGGCCGAAAAGCTTGCGCCTGTGAGCTTCGGCGCCTCGGGGGACGTAATGGGGAAATCCGCGGGATCAAGCTCGGTAATGAGCGAGATTTCACGGGGTGTGGCCCCCAGCAGGAACATTCTGTCCGCGGCCTTTACGACTATCAGGGACTGGTCCTTCCCGAGAGCGATTCTGGATACTATCCTGAGCTTGTCGGAAAAGGTGTTGAGTCCTCCGTAACTTTTCGCTATCAGCCGGGGAGCCCAGTACGCGCCTGCAAATATCGCAACCATCAAAAGCAGCATGCCCACGGCCGTCAAAATAGTCTTAAGCTCCTCCACATAGGCCGCCTCCTTCCCGGAAGAGCGGGGTAAGCCTGCTAAATGGGCAGAATCTTGCTCACAGTCTGTACAATGCGCTCCGGCTTGAAGGGCTTGACTATGAAATCCAGGGCGCCGAGCTTTATGGCCTCCATGACCATGCTCTCCTGGCCCATCGCGGAACACATTATGACCTTTGCGTTCGGATTTATCTGCTTAATTCTGCGCAGAGCCTCAATTCCGTCCATGTTGGGCATCGTAATGTCCATGATTACGAGGTCGGGGTTGTTCTCCTGGTAAAGGACGACCGCGCGCTGTCCGTCCTCGGCTTCTATAAACGTATTGTACCCTGCTTTGTTCAGGTGGCTTTGCACCATCTTTCTCATAAAACCGGCATCATCAACTACTAGTATTTTGTACATGACTATCCCTCTTACAGTTATATAATTGCACTTTAGCCTTGAAAATGATGTAATGCCTCACCGCAGTTTTATCCGCGGCCTTAGGAGGCGGTCGCGACTCTATGTATCAGGCTGCCATCCCGCCGGGAAATGGAGGGCATTACGGTTTATTATACCATAAACTGCGTTATTGCGACAATTTTCCATCTTGCGCGGCGGGAAGAACAGGAAATATTTCAATCGGGTCATAAATCCGTCGGCTACTGCTCGGAGCCCAGGGATTCCATCAGTTCCTTTGCGCCTACGATTTCCGTTATTCGCACGCCGAAGTTGTCGCCCACCACGACTACGTCGCCGTAGGCAAGCAGCTGCCCGTTTACGAAAATCTCCGCGGGAGAGCCTGTCTGCGTGTCGAGCAGGACGACCGTGCCCTGGCCGAATTCCATGATGTCCTTGATTTTTCTCTTTGTCCTGCCGATTATTACGGAAACCTCAAGCTGCACGCCCATCAGGAGCTTCATGTTGGAGCTGTACGGCATCTGCTCGAATGCCTTGCCGGGCGAAAAGTCGGGGAAGGCGGCGCTTCTTACGTTTACGCGCGGGTCCGGTCCCCTCATCTGCTGCGCCGGGTCGTAGGGGGCGTAGTTCGGCGGCAGCACCGAGTACTGCGTAGACCCGCTCGGAGCCTGCGGCGGCTGTATCGGCTGGTAATAGCCCGGTTGCTGCGCCGGCGGCTGGTAGGGCGCCGCCTGCTGCATCGGCTGATAGGCCGGCTGCTGCACCGGCGGCTGGTACGGCGGCACCGGCTGCTGCATTGTCTGCTGCGAAACCGGCGGCTGGTAGGGCGGTACCGCTCCGGCATAGTGAGCCGCGTACGGTTCCTGTTGGGGCGTTGAAGCTGTGGAAGGCATGGGCTGCGAAGCGGGGCTCTGCGCAGCGGCGCCCGCACCGACCGCTCCCGCCGTCATTTCCTGAGCATGAGACGGCTCATCCGGCTTTGCGATGCTCTCGACCTCGCCGCTTACGGTGCTTACAACCTTTCTCGCCAGACCGACGGGCAGGAAACAGCGGAAGGTAGTATTCAAAACTCCCTTTATCATCAGTTTGAAGTTTATCGATACTACCTTGTCCTCGCCCCTGATTTCGCTGAAAACCCTCTCCGTCTCGTCCTTCGTTTCGACAAGCTTCGTCTCGGGCGTCGAGATGTTGATTGGCATGTGCAGTATCTCCGACAGAGCGGTCGCCGCCGCGCCCATCATCTGGTTCATTACCTCGCTCGCCGCGCTCAGGCTCATCTCGTCGAAGACGAAGTCCTCGGGCGACACGGGCTCCTCGTTCCCCATCAGCAAATCGAGGATAACCTGCATGTCGCTGCGCTTGAACATCATCACGTTGACGCCTTCCAAGCCGTTGACATAACGGATTTTTACGATTACGGCAGGCTCAAGGTCGCTGCAGTCTATCTCCCTGAACTGCTCCTGCTCTGTCTCCGGGGCGGTAATTGTCACCTGCTTTTCCAGCATGGTGGACAAGGCTGTGGCAGACGCACCGATACTGATATTCATTATTTCGCCTATTGTATCCAGTTCCTCAGGTGTTAGAAATAAGATTTCCTTATCCACTGTCTCATGCCTCTCTTTTCATAGCTTCTTTATCTAATGCCTTCACTAGCTTTATCGCTTTCTTGGAGTGCGCCTCCCCAATCCTCGCGGTGAACCAGGGGATGCCCTCTACTTCGACGATTATGTCCTCGTCAATGCGGCGGTTCAGTATGATGACGTCGTTCACCTGCAAATGCATGATGTCCGCAAGACTCATTTGACAGGTATCGAGGTAGGCCGTAATCTCCAGGTCCGTGCTCTTGAGGTAATCGATGATGATTTCCTGCTTTTGCTTTTCCTTCTCCGGGTCCTGCTGCTTTACGGAGTGCATGTACTTTGTGCTGAAGCTGCGGATGATACCCTCGAGGCTTTCAGCCGACATGCACATGTTGGCCGTGCCGGTGTATCGTTCTTCCTTGATTTCAATGCTTACGATAACGACAATATCCTGCGGCGAAAACGCCTGAATGAGCCTTCCGTTCGTCTCTATGCTTCTAAACTCAGTCTTTACCGGGAAAAATCCGCTCCAGGCTTCCTGCAGGTAGTTCGTTATGTTGGTGTAAAAGAGGCTGAGCAGAGCGATTTCTATGTCCGTGTAATCCCTGTCCGGGGTATAGAGTTCGCCCGAGCCGCCCATCAGCCTGTCAATTACCAGATAGCCGAAAGAGGTGGGAAATTCTAGCATGATTGTCGATTCGTTATACGAGTCCTCGTTTTGCTGGAAACTTATCATTCCCACCAGCGTGTTGTCGGGAAGCGCGTTGTTGAATTCCTGATATCTCTGTTCTTCTATCTGAACTACGTTCACTTCACAGGTACTTCTGAGAACACCGGTGAAGTAGGAAGAGATAACGCGAGTAAAGTTCTCATAGAGGTTGCTCAAGGAGTTTAGCTGGTCCTTCGTAAACTTCTTAGGCGAAGAAAAATCGTACAGCTTTTCCTTGTTCTTATCCTCTGGTTTCGGTTCTTCCAATTCTCCGGCCCGCATTCGCCTGAGCAGCTCGTCTATTTGGTTTTGAGTTAATGCCTCTGCCATCTATGCCGGCCACCTTTCATGGCATACTGGATATTTCCGGTCCCGATATTAAGCCGCTCATTAAGGTTAGCCCGCGGACCGTTCTTTGTTCAAGAAGAAGTAGGAGGAATAAGTAAATCCTCTGTATCTCCGGATTTCGGATATTCATATGTGTCATACAATCCTTTAAGCACCCCGTACGGATCGAATTTGGTTTGGCTCTTCTTCCCTATGATGGCCAGCTCGACTCTTCTGTTCGCCTGCCGGCCCTCTTCCGTGGAGTTGTCTGCCACGGGGTAATTCTTTCCGTATCCGAGTATCACAATCTTTTTCTCGTCGAACTGCTGCTCATGCTCAAGGTTGATAGCGACCATTGCGGCCCGCTCGCCCGAGAGCATCCAGTCGGAAACGGGAGTGTCGGCGTCCGCCGTGTGCCCGAAAATAGTCACAAGGTCAATATCGTCCTCGTACTCCTTAATCGCCTTTCCGATAAAGTCAATCGTGTCCCGGCTGCCTTCCCGGAAGACATATTTGTCGGGCTCGAAAAAGGCGGAGCTGCTGAAGCGGATATAAATTATATCATCGTTCTGCGACAGGTAGACGGCGTCCTGCTGATTGTGTTCGGTGACATACCTCGACAGCTTCAGGAAAAGCTCGGTCATGGCGTCCTCCTCGACGGCGTCCGGGTCGCCAATATACGACGAGTCTTCCAAATACACTCTCCCGATAAACGAGCGTATGAAGGCGTTGAACTTTTCCTGGTTTACCGTCGACATGCTAAGGAGCAGCACAAAGAAGGTCAGAACCAGCGTGACCATATCGGCGTAAGTGTTGAGCCAGGACTCTCCTCCTCCGCCGCCTTCTTCTCCGCGCTTTCTTCTCATGTTCTCACCCTCTTACCAACTCTGCCTCTCGCCCTGGACTTCGTATCCGCCTTGCCCTCAGGCTCAGGCGGAGTGGCGGCAGAGGCTCCTCCTTTGGCTTCGATTCTCCTCCTCTGATACTCAGGAAGTATGTTCATGAGCTTATCGTTCAAGAGGTTCGGGTTTATTCCGGACTGGATTGCCAATATTCCCTCATAGATTAAATACATGCAGAAGTATTCCTCGTCATGGCGGACTTTGAGCTTGTTCGATATCGGCGAGAAAACGACATTGGCAAGAATCGCGCCGTAAAAGGTTGTGACGAGGGCGACCGCCATGTTGGGTCCGAGGGATTCGACGTCCTGCAGGGACTTGAGCATGTTTATAAGACCTATCAGGGTTCCTATCATGCCGAAAGCGGGAGCGAGGGAGGCTCCCTTGTCGTAAAAGGCCCGCTCCTGGGCGTGCCTGTCCTCGAGGCTGTCAAGCGAGGATTCGAGCTGGTTTTTTACCTCCTCGGGGTCGACGCCGTCGACAAGCATCTGAATTCCCTTCTTAAGAAAGGGGTCGGTCATTTCCTCCAAATCCGCTTCGAGGGAGAGCAGGCCGTTCATTCTGGCCTTTTTTGCAATCTCGGTCAGCTTGCTTATGTAGACCTCAGGCTTATACTCCCTGGGCGAGAAAATGATTTTCAAATGCTTGGGTATTTTCAGAAACTGGGACACCGGGAACATAATCATCAAGGAAGCGATTGTGCCGCCGACGGTTATAAGGATACTCGGGAAATTGTAAAACGCCTTCAGGTTGGCGGCGAGTATGTTGTATCCCGTTTCCGGCGCCTCTTTTTCGCTCAGCATGATACTCAGAGCAACAAGTCCGAAACCAAGAATCAGACCCATTATCGTATTTGGGTCAACTTTACGCCTCATTTTCTTCGCCCTTTCTGTTTGTTGTAATGCAGCTTATGCTTCCGCATGAGGCTCTCCTGAACTCTATAACCTTCTCGATGACCTCGGTAATGCTCTCCTTTACGATGTACAGAGTCTTGTTCGTAAGGCGGATAACTGTGTCTGGATTCTCCTCGATTGTCTCGATAAGGTCCGAGTTGAGCGCAAACACGGTTCCGTTCAGCTTCGTAAGCAATATCATTTTCAGCCCACCCTTTTCGGCAATCAATTGATGTCATGCCTGTTTTTCAGCCATGGGCAGATGGAAAAGAGGGCTTCTCCACCTGCCCATGGCGATGACCCGTGGTCATCACCATGGAATGTACAGCTTAACGTTTGAGGTTGATAAGTTCCTCAAGCATTGTATCCGAAACCGTAATGATACGGCTGTTCGCCTGGAAGCCGCGCTGCGTGACTATCATCTCGGCAAACTCCGAGGACAGGTCCACGTTCGACATCTCGAGCGCGCTCGTCTTCAGGGAGCCTGTGCCGTCGCTGCCGGGGTCGCAGAGCTTGGGCTCTCCGGAGTTTGCCGTCGCCTTGAAGTAGTTCGAGCCGTGAGGCGCAAGTCCCGAGGGGTTTGCGAAGTTCGCCAGCGAGATTTTGCCTACCACCACGGTCCCCTTCTCGGCATGGCTGACCGTAACCGTTCCGTCGGAGCCTATGGCTATGCTCGTTAGCTGGTCCAGAGTTACGGGACCGCCTTCGGTTCCTCCCTCGAGCACAAAGGCCTTGGTAGAGAAGCCGAGGTCCTTCGAGGCCGTGGCCGGCTTTACGGTCAGAACCGTGCCGTCGATATAGGCAAACATCTTATCATTATCTGTGGGAACGCCGCCGAAATTATCGTTCAAGGCGTCGAAGCCGGGGTTCGACATCTTTATGTAGTCGCCCTGCGGGCTCATGAGAAGTATCGAGGAGGCCAGCGTGTCCTTTGAAATCTTCGCGCTGTAATCGGTGCCGCCTACCTTCATCGTCACTTCCCAGTAGTCTCCCTCGCTGTCGCTGTGGTAGACTGCGTAGAAGTCCGAACCGCCCATAACGGTACCCAAGCCTGCAAAGTCGGAGCTTGTCCCGAGGAAGGTCATGCCGCCGAAGGCGGGCGTGGTCATGCCCTCGATGCTGCCCGGGATAATGCCGAAGTTGCTGCCCGCTATCTGCGCGCCGGTGAGCGGCTCGGTGTAGGCGGGTTTGTAGGCCACCGCCTTGTAGGTATGGTTGCCGAGTGTGGCCTCAAGGCCGAAAGGCTCGCCGAGGTCCGCGACATCAATGCCGAGCGCCGCCGCGGCGTTCGCGGCCGAGGGCATTTTCAGTTCAATATACCCGTCAGCCTCGTTGCCCGTTTTAAGGCGGACAGTGCCTCCGCTTGCCTGTACATATTCGGAGTACTCGACCGTGCCTATTTTTGCTGTCAGCTTATACTTTCCGGCCTCGCCGATGCCAACCTCGCTAACGGAGAAAACGATGTCTCCCGTGTACGGGAAGTTTGTGCTGACGCCGATAATCGTCGCTCCGCCGAGCAGGGGCAGAGTAACAGTAGCTTCCGGCTGATTTGTTTTTGCTATCTCCAGAGCGTCTTTAAGTGCGACACCGGTTTTCTCCACTTTTAGCGATATCGTTCCTTCCGGCGTAGTGCTGCTTTTCAGTGTCAAAACAGTCGTGTTGGCCGCCGTGTTTGTATCCAGCTGACCCATATAAGTAACGTTGCCAATCGTAACGCTAACGTCGTACTTACCATCCGTACCGCCAGTAACATTAAACGAATACTTGCCTTCAATAGATGAAGTAGGCGTCGTAGCTGCAACTCCCGGCTTAAAGCTCTGTATTGACAAAGCCCCGCCGAAGAACTGGTTCGGGTCGTCAGCCTTCAGGGTAGTTTGCAGCACGGTCGGCGCGCCGGTGAAGCCTCCGTTTACCGCGTCCCGTCCGAAGACGTTCTTGCTGGCCGAAATCGTGAAGGTGCCCGCCGGGTGCTGCTTGCCGCCGTTTGCCTCGGTTATAGCGGCGTTTATCGCGTTGTTCAGCTCGGTGAGCGAGGAGAACTTCTCGTAGGCGTTGAGCGAAACCACAATGGCGCCGGTCGCCGTGATGGTCGCCGCGGCCTTAAGACCTGCGGGCAGGTCCTCGCTCGAGTTAATCGTAATGGACACATTTCCGTACTTCGTCGCGTTCGAAGCGGTGATGGTATAGGTGATTCCGTTTATGGTCTCGACCGCCGTCGGCTTCCTCGCCTCTACTGCGCCGACGTTGTCAAGCCTTATCTTCTGGGTGCCGGGCGCTCCGTCCGCGCTTGTCGTTCCGAGAACGAAATTGCCGTTTATGTCCACAAGGTATCCGTTTGCGTCATAATCGAGCAGGCCCGCCTTGGTGTAGAAGATGTTGCCGTCGGCGTCCATGACCTGGAAGAAGCCCTCGCCGGTAATCGCGACGTCAAGCCCGAAGCCCGTGCTCTGGAGGCTCGACTGGGTCATCTGGGTCTGTATCCCCGCGAGCATCGAGCCGTAGCCGACGGTCGAGGGGTTGGTGCCGCCGCGGTTCGCCGTTCCGCCCGACGCGTCCCTGATTGTCTGGTAGAAAATATCGCTGAAGACTGCGCGCTGGGCCTTATAGCCGTAGGTGTTGACGTTTGCGATGTTGTTGCCTATGACGTCCATCTTAATCTGATGGGTCTTAAGTCCGGCAACGCCGGAAAACATAGCTCTATTCACAAACCATTCTCCTTTCCTCTCGGAACCGCCGCACCCTTCTGTCGTTCGGGGTGCGCTAAGCCTCCTTGGAAAGGTCCAGCTTATACTATAACGGTTCCTTCAATATTAGTAAAAACTCTGCCTTTAGCGTTTTCTTTGCTCAGCGCTGTGATAATCGTGTTGTTCTTCGCGTTCACCACATAAGCCGTGCCGTCTATCAGAATGAGGGTGTCCCCGAGGTTTTTCTCGCTTGCGAGGCGAATGCCTTCGCTGAGCCTTACAAGCTCCTCCTCCGTGACCTCAATCTCGCGCTGGGCCACTCTTTTCACCGCATGTTTTGAGAAGTTGACCCCGCTGCTTCTTATGGTATCGAGCAGCACCTCCTGGAACGACGGTCCCTCGGTCCGTGAGGCGGTCTTTTCGGTAGCGCCCGTTGTCGGCTTAACGCCGGGGGTCCCCGTGACGACCGGCTTTATGGATTTAAAACGAATGTCGTCCATATGTCTTGCTCCTTACTTACCGGTTTTCCTCTACTTTTCCCCGGCAGCTCCCTCCTCTCCGCCGTTTCCGCCGCCGGTGCCGACCTCCATGACCTGCTGCAGCGTGTACTTTTTGTCGCCGATGTAGAGGATGTACTCGTTGTTGACCAGCGAGAGCTTGTCCACCACTCCGGTTGTCGTCTCAAGATTTCCCGAAACGTTGAATCTCGAGGCGGTAACCACCTTTCCGACGAGGGACATGGCGTAGTTCATTTTCGAGTAGCTCGCCATCTCCTGCATCATCTGCATGTTGGATATGGTGGCTATTTGGTTCAGCATGTCGCCGGTGTCCGTGGGATTGTAGAAATCCTGGTTCTGCATCTGAGCGACCATGAGCTTGATGAAGTCGGAGGCCTCCAGCGTTGAGTTGTCGGTCTTATCCGTAAAAACCGCGTTTATTACCCTCGGCTGACCCATGGCACGCTCTATGCTGTTGCTCATAGACACACTCCTTTCCTCTAAACGTACCTGTCAAAGCCCGTGCTAATCAGGACCGGCCGCGCCGGCGCATCCTCCGGCTCAGCCTTAAACTCGTAGGAATGCGAAAGCGTCGCGTCCCTGCCTCTGTTAAAAGGCTGGTTGTTCGCAAACTGCTGCTGCCAGCCCGCGCCCAGCTGATGGAAGGCCGCCTGAGACGATTCGGGCGCCGCCGTCACTGCCTCGTGGACCTCGACCTGCATCGGACTTACGGCCTCTCTCAGCGACGACAGGTCGCTGTTTATGAGCTTTGCGGTTTCCGCTCTCGCCGCCTCTATTCTGAGGGTCATCTTACCGCTCTCTTCAATAAGCCTTACGGTTATAGCCCCCAGCTTCTCCGGCCTGAGCTTCACGACAAACTCGCTCCTGCCTTCGCGGAGCCGCTGCGCAATGCCGGTGCTAATCTGCCGGGCAAGGCCGAAGCTTTGCGCGATTTTCTGAGGCTCGTCCGCCGTCTCCGGCTGCTCGCTCCGCGTAGGTCCGAGGCCCTCTGCCGCCCTGAGGCTCTGCGCGGCCTCCTCGGACAAAGACTTTTCCTCGCGCCCGCGGCTTATGCGGAACCTGGCTTCGCCCGCGGTACTCCGCAGCTCCTCCCAGGCGCTCTCCTCCGAAGGACCGTCCGACCTGCGTAAACTCAGGGAAACAAGCTTATCCCCCTTTATCGCCTCCTCAAGCTCGGAATTTTCCGGCCCATTTGCCTCCCGCAGCTCAACGACAAAGCGGGCGGCGATAGGCTTTGCCGCAGGCCCGCGCAGGACCTCGGGCACCGCGCCCTCGGCCTTGAGCTCCGGCGCTCCCGCGGAAGGGGCGTCATTTTGCTCTACCGGCTCCCGGATTGCAGCTTCCTCTTCAAAGCTCAGATCCGAAGGCTGGACCTGACTCAGAAGCGGAAGAGTTTCGCTTTTCAACCTGTCAAGGAGCCATAAGTCGGCAGCGGAGTTTACAAAGCCCTCGATATCCGTCCCCGATACTACGGGCGATGCTGTGCCGGCAGGGATTACATCATTAAAATCATTAAAATTAATAATCCCTTGATTGCCGATGAGCCCGAGAGAGCTTAAGACAACTGAGGCGTTGGCCTGCAAAACGCCGTCCCCCAAGTCCGGCTCATCTTCATCCGCCTGAAGCAAAGGCGCCTGTCCGTCCAAATTGGGACTCAAGGGGTCCTTCGCTAGAAGCATCAGCAGAACGTCGGCGAAGGACAGGGCGCCCGGGCCGGCTTGGGACACAGCCCCGGCCTGCCGCCTGTCTAGCCCCGCAAGGGCCGCGCTGCCGAAAAGGCCGTCGGTAATAACAATATCGCTCAACATATCTCACCTCCTTTCAAACAGGCTTATATCGAACAGGATTTAACCTGCTTCGATTCTACGCAAATCACTGCCCGCCGAAGGCAAGCTGGGTGGTCACCTGCTCCAGGATAATCTCCCTGTTCTCCTGCATTTCAAGGTACTTGTACTCCTCGTACTTTTTCTCCTTGAGCCTGTCAAAGCCGTTGAGCTCCTGCGAAAGGCTTATAACCTTCTGCCTCTGAAATTCGACAGCTTCGGTGGCCTTTTTCAGCGCGGCTAAAATGGCCTCCCTCTGATCCTTCGCATTCTCGATTACAAAGCAAAGGGGAGTTATCTCGCTAACATAGGCCCCTTCGTCCTGCAGCCTCTGCAGCTCACGGTTTTTGCTTTCGATACATGCGTTTATCTCGGTCAGTCTCTTTATGAGCTCTTCCCGGCGCCGGCGGAGCTCCGCCAGATGCATTTTCTCCCTGTCGAGAAGCTGCTCCTTGTAGTCTCTGACCCTTTCCAGCGAAAACACAAAAGGTTTCAATCCCAAAACCCCCGGTTACTTTACGGTTTCAAGCAAAAGCTGCAATGTCTCGTCAAAGCTGTAGGAAGACTCCGTCGACTGCGTCAAAAATCTTTCCATCGCTTCCCTGTGAGCCACCGCGTTGTCGAGCTCGGGGCTGTTGCCCGGTTCATAGGCGCCTATGGAGATTAGGTCCTCGTTGTCCTGCAGTATCGCGAGCATTTTCCTAAGTTTATTTGCAGCCTCTTTGTGTTCCTGCGACACTAAACCCGACATCAGCCTGCTTACGCTGCTCAGCACGTCGATGGCCGGATAGTGGTTCTTCGAGGCGAGTTTTCTTGACAAAATGATGTGCCCGTCAATGATTCCGCGCACCGTATCGGAAATCGGCTCGTTGGTGTCGTCGCCTTCTACCAGTACTGTATATATTCCAGTAATCGACCCTTTTTTAAAGTTCCCGGCGCGCTCAAGCAGCTTCGGAAGCGCCGAATATATCGAGGGGGTGTATCCGCGGGCCACAGGAGCCTCTCCGGAGTTGAGCCCGATGTCCCTCTGGGCCATCGCGAACCTCGTCAGCGAGTCCATCATTAATAGCACGTCCTTGCCCCGCCTCTGGTGGTACTCGGCTATCGCGGTCGCGGTCTGCGCGCATTTGAGCCTCATGAGCGCCGGCTGGTCCGAGGTCGCAACGACGAGAACCGAGCGTTTCTTGCCCTCCGGCCCGAGGTCGCGCTCTATAAACTCCACGACCTCGCGTCCGCGCTCGCCGACAAGCGCGATGACGTTTATGTCGGCCCTGACGTTTCGCGCTATCATTCCCATCAGGGTGCTCTTCCCGACGCCGCTTCCGGCGAAAATGCCGATACGCTGCCCCTTTCCTATCGTGAGAAGCGCGTCTATCGCCTTCACGCCTATCTCCATAATCTCGGAAATGGGCGGGCGGTCAAGCGGGTTCCCCGGCGAGCCGTTTATCGAAACCGGAACCCCGCCGGTTATGGGGGGACCGTCGTCTATCGGAATGCCGAGGGCGTTAATCGTCCTGCCGGTGAGCTCGTCGCTCACCTTTATCGTGAGCTTTTCGCCGCGGGTCGTCACCGGGCAGCCGTAGCCTATTCCGTCGACTTCGCTGTAGGGCATCAGGTAGGTCACCCTGTCCGCGATGCCGACGACTTCGGCCAGGGCCGTGCCGCCGTCGCTTAGGTGAATCTCGCAGACGTCGCCGATGCTGCACTCAAGGCCCACGGCCTCTATCATCATTCCAGTTACCCTGCTTATCTTGCCTTCGAGCGTGTTCAGCTTGGCGCTGTGAAGCAGGTCCCGGTATTTTGTCATATCCCACAAGCTCTGGTCCATCGGGAATCCCCTTTAACTCTCAGGGTTTTCGGCTTCCGAAAACACCCTTCTCAGGTTCTCGGCCTGCACGGAAACCGTAGCAACCGTCGCCCCGCTCTCGGTTACCACTCGGCAGGTGTCGATTGGCGCCTCGACCGGCGTTACCATCGCCTGCCCGCGGTACTCGGGCTTATTCAGCTCCTCCTTCAAGCGCTCGACGAGCTTCGTAAGGCAGTTTGAAACCTCGACCTTGAGCCACTGCGAGCCGAGCGATTCCGAAACCGTCTTGAGGACCAGCTTTTCAAGCACCATGTCGTCCTCGCTGATTTTCTGCAGAATCAGCTTCTCGGCGATATCGACGGCAAAGTACTTAAGCTCCCTTATGTATCTCTCCATATACTGCTCCTGCTCCAGTCGGATTTCCCGAAGCAGGGCTTCAACCTCTGCTATGCAGCGGCTAATTTCGGCCTCCTTAGCCTTCCTTGCGTCGTTGTAGGCCCTCTCCTCGGCCTGCCGGCAAATCTCGGCTATCTCGTCCCTGTACATCCGCTCAATATCCTCGCGGGTGAGAGGCGGCGGTTCGATATACACTTCCTTTATAATAGTCCGGACCTCCGGTTCGGGGCGCGGCTCGGTCTCGGGCGGCGCCGCCTGTTCCGCCGTGTCCTCGGAAGGCTCTTCTTCATCGGAGGGTGGTGTAAGCGCCTGATTCTTCGTCTCATCGTCGACGTCGGGTATCTCCACCCTCGCGCCGCTGTATATGAAAGCCTTGATGACTTCAGGCAATTATCATATCCTCCTCCCCTCTCGAGATTACGATTTCGCCGGCCTCCTCCAGGCTCCTGATTACCTCGACAATCTTCTGCTGCGCCTGTTCGACGTCTCTCAGGCGGACATTGCGCAGGTACTCGATATCCGCAAGGATATTCTCTCTGGCCCTGGACGAGACGTTGTTAAGCAGCAAATCCCTGATTTCCTTGCTGGAGCCCTTGATTGCGACGGCAAGGTCCTGCTGGTCGACTTCGCGGAGAACTCTCTGGATGGTGAGGTCGTCGAGATTTACTATGTCCTCGAAGACGAACATCAGCTTGCGTATCTCGTTGGACAGCTCGGGGTCGGTCTTGTTCAGCTCGTCGAATATGTAGCGCTCGGTCGTGCGGTCGGTGTGGTTCATAATCTCGGCGACATAGTTCACACCGCCGATTTCCGTCGTCTCGAAAGAAATCATCGACGCGAACCTCTTTTCAAGGACGGACTCCACTATCTTCACAATCTCAGGCGAAACGGAATCTAATACGGCTATCCTCTTTATTACGTCGAGCTGCAGCGGCTTCGGGAAGGAGCATATCACCCTCGAAGCCTGCTCGGCGGTGACGTACGAGAGCACGAAGGCTATGGTCTGAGGATGCTCGTTCTGAAGCACCATCGCCAGATTCTTGAAGTTGGACTTCCTGACGAAGTCAAAGGCGCGCGTCTGCATGGCGTTCGCAACACGGCTCATGTACGAGGCCGCAAGCTGGGCGCCGAAGGCCCTCTCCAGCACTTCCTTGGCATATAGGATTCCGCCCTCGGAAATCACCTTATGGGTCTGGCAAAGGCCGTAAAAATCGTTGACGATTTCCTGTATATCGGAGGGGGACAGCCGCTCGAGCTTGGCGACCTCCAGCGACAGCAGCTCTATCTCGTCCTCTCTCAGGTGCTTGTAGACTTGAGCAGCCTGGTCGGCGCCGAGGGCCACAACCAAGGCCGCCGCCCTTGCCGCCGGTGATAGCTTTTTCCTGGTAGCCAAACTACTCACTCTCCTTAAGCCACGACCTGATCAGGTTTGCGGTTACTTCCGGATGTTCCTTAGCGAAGGTGCGGACATCGTTCAGCACCGCCTCATCCTTAACGTCCATCCCGCTCTTGGCGAGCAGCTCAAGCTGCTTCTTGTACTCCTCGATCTCCAGCAGCCTGTTCTCTTCCGCCTCCTGTTCCTCGGCCATCTCTCTGAGGCGTCTGAGCTTACGCCTGCGCCTGATGAGCAGAATTAACACGACGATAACTATTATAAGAAGGAGCAGCGCTCCGCCGGCCGCGTACAGCATCCAGGGCTCCATTTCCTCCCAGAAGTACTTCGGACCCGGTTCTTCGGGAGTCGGCTCAGCCTCGGGGACCCCGAAAGTAGAGACATAGATATATTCAGGGTCGATGTTGACGCTCCTGGCGACGAGGGAAACCAGCTCGTTGCGCACATTCTCTGTAAAGTTCGGCTCCTTTACCATTACGGAAACGGTGGCATGATCGAGCTTGGCATTGCCCTTTTCTATCTGGGTCTTTATGTAACCGTAATCGTAGTTGCGGTTCCAATAGTAATAGGTCATGCCCTCCTCGTCCCCGGGCTCGTTGTATGCGTACTGGGGAATGTCGGTATTGTTCTCTTCGCCGACAATATCTCCGGCCGGAACTTCCCCGCCTACGGAGTACTGGCCTTCTTCGTTCCTGGTATAGCCGCCGCCGTCCGGCCTTTCCAAAAGCTCCATGCGCTCGGATATCATCTTGTCGTAGTCTATCGTAACCTTCGCGACAGCGACCACGCCGTCCTCGCCGTAGCGGGGCTTAAGGAGCCTTACTATGTTGTCCTCAATCTGGCGCTGCACCATCTGCTCGTAGAGCAGGTTCTCGGTGTTCGTAATGCCCTCTTTCTTCTCCTCCACCTTGAGCTCAAGGCCGGTCAGGGCGTCGACCACCGTCACGTCCTCCGGCGACATGTTGGGCACGCTCGAGGCGACAAGGTTCTTTATCGCCGCGACCTGCTCGCCGCTGAGCTTGACGTTTTTGCCGAGCGTAAGGAGCACGCCCGCCGTCGCCTTCGACTTCGACTCGGCCGTCTGCCAGACCGAGCCGGTGCTGTCGGGTAGGTTGATTGTAACCGTCGCGTTGGTCACGCCTTCTATCCTCATCAAGGTCGCCTGTATCCTGTCCTGAAGCTGGTACAGAAGCCACTGCTTCTTTTCCGACTCCGTTGAGGTCAGGCCGGTGTGACTGGAAAAAATATCATAGGTCATCGCAGTCTTGGGGTAGCCCAAGGCGGCGAGCTGGAATATCCAAATGTCGTATTCATTGTTCGGGACCATGATTTGGCCATTGGGACCAATCTTCGGCTTTGCGCCAAGCTCCAGCAAGGTCTGGTAGACTTCCGAAGCTTCCTGCGGAGTTATATCCTTATATAAAGCAACATACTTCGGACCGGAACTTCTGAGCGCAACCGTCAAGACAATCGCCGATAGCACGACAGCCCCGGCAACTATGGCAAGCGTTATCCTGCGGCGCTTGGACATTTTCGCAAAAAAGCCCTTAACCTTTCCAAAGGCCTTAAACTTTGCAAAAATATCCTTAAAATTAGCTACACCCACAATAATCCTCCGTCAACATGCAGAATAAAACGCGCATATTTATATCTGCATCTGCATTATCTCTTTATATGCGTTAATAACCCTGGACGTAAGCTGAACCGTAGTCTGCAGGGCGGCCTGGGCTTTCAGGCTGTTTATCTGTATCTGCGCCAAATCGTCCGCGTTCCCGAGAGCCAGATTGATGCTGTCCTCCGCCGCGGCCTCCTCGGCGGCGGCAAGCTCTTCAATTGACTCCTGCAAAATATCCTTGAACGACAGGGAACTTTCGCCGCCTAACTCCCTGGCTGTATTATCCGATACCTGAAACTCCATTTTCTTGATAGGCGTTATAGGTGTAAAACTTGTAAAAAGCTCTCCCATATCGGTTGCACTCCCATACAGTTTTTGTTATTCTATCGTTGAAAGCCCAATTCGCCTGTGCCCGAAACGGCATCGGCGGATTTTATCATGGCTTTTATTCACAGCAAAGCGTTTTAGCTCAGAAAGTACGAGAATATAAGAAAAAGAGCAAATCCTATCAAATTAGGACCGCTCATTGTTTGTCCGCCCGGTCGCAGCCTCCCGGCGGAGGGCGACAGAACTCTCACGGCAAAGCAGGGCTCCGCCGTGTGCATAATATTCATTTGAAGCGATGCGCGCGCGACTTGACTGCACGGTATTTCTACCGCACGAAACAAGGCTATCGATTATATGGCCCCCGTACCCGGCGGGCATGTCCTGGGCCTGCGCCCAGCAATCATATGTATAATAGTAGGTATGCTTTCCCATCGAACCGCATCCTTGCTAAGTAAATTGTTAAATGCTGCACTTTATTAAGTTGTACGGTCCGTCATATGCCCTGTTCTATGCAAAACAATTCGCATATTCTACATTTTTAACTAGCTATATAGTTTGTCGCATAATGTGATTTTTTGTCTAATTATGTCCCAATTATAAAACATATCTGGCAGATATTCAAGCCATTTTTTTAATGTAGAGGCAAAATTTCTATAAAAAAATTGGAAAAAGGTGGGCGCGTTGTGCATATTTACATATATAACATATCGTGACTGCTCGCGGCACCCGGGCGAGAACTTTATGTTTAATGAATGCTTAAAAAATCGTCAAGACAAATAAATATTCACTAGTTTGGGGGATAAGATGGAATTTCTTGAGCAAATCGGCATATGGATTTATCCTTTTATTTTTATCGGGAAAATCTGCGAGGTGGCGGTTTCCACAATCAGAATAGTCCTTATAAATCGGGGCGAGCGGGTAAAGGGCTCGATAATCGCCATTTTCGAGATGGTTTTGTGGCTCTGCGTCACCGGCACCGTCCTGCAGGGCTTCCAGGACGACATCATAAGAGTCGTTATTTTCGCGCTCGCCTTCGCCGCGGGGAACTTCGTAGGCTCTTGGATGGAGGACAAGCTCGCCTTCGGGCTCTGCTCCCTGCAGGTTATAGTGCCCGACAACGAGAAGAGTTGCGAGCTTGCAGCGCACCTGAGGGAGAAAAACTTCGCCGTAACCGAGCTTAAGGGCAGGGGCAAGGACGGGGAGCGCGAGCTCATGATACTCCACCTTAAGCGCAGGCGGATAAAAGAGGCGACGGAGATAATAAAGACCAATCTCAGCAACGCCGTAATCGTGATAACCGACACCAAGGTAATCCACGGCGGCTTTATTAAGAAATAGAGGTATAAAAACAAAGGGCCCGGATTTCCCGGGCCCGTATCAATCATATTGTTCTTTATGTCCTCACGTTAGGCTGGTACTTCTTCACGGCCTCAGCCAGGGCCTTTATCTGCGACTGGGTGTAGGGCGGCTCTTCGATTTTCGACCTGTCGCGTTCTTTAAACCTCTCCGGTTTGCGGTAGCGGTTTAGAACATAGCGCGGGAGAAGCGGCAGCTCCTTTGCCATCGCAACAAGGTCCTCCTTACTAAGCTGCGGGAAAACCGTCGTCCTCACCTCGAAGTCGATGCCGCTCTCAAGCAGCAGGCGGATAGTCTCGAGAACCTTTTCCGCCCGCGCCCCCTCGCCGCAAACCTCAGGGTATCTGGCGCTCGGCGCCTTGTAGTCCACCGCGTAGTAGTCGAAAAGGCGCTCCTTAATGAGTTCCCTTACGACCTCCGGGCGGGAGCCGTTTGTGTCGAGCTTCAGCTTGTAGCCGAGGCTCTTCACCATCTGCGCAAACTCCATAAGGTCAGGCTGCAGCGTCGGCTCGCCGCCCGATATCACCACCCCGTCGAGCAGCCCCGCCCTCTTTTCGAGGAATTCTCTTATATAGTCCGGATTCAATACCTCGTAGGGGCCGTCGACGAGCATCCTGTTGTGGCAGAAAAAGCAGTCATAGTTGCATCCGGGCACAAAGAGCACGCAGGATACGAGCCCCGGAAAATCTATGAGCGAGCTTTTTGCCAGGCCGGAGATTGTCATGCAATGTTCTCCTTGATGACGAACTTCTTGCGCTGGGCGTACTCCTCACGCTTGCCGGCATTGTAGTTCTGCACGGGCCTTAGGTAGCCGACCACGCGGCTCCAGACCTCGGTGTCGCGGCCGCACTCGGGGCAGGTGAAATGCTCGCCCGAGATATAGCCGTGGTCCTGGCAGACCGAGAATGTCGGCGTGAAGGAGATGTAGGGCAGCTTATATTTTGTGAAAATCTTTCTGATTAGATTCTTGGCAACCTTCGTGTCCTTAATCTCCTCGCCGAGGTAGAAGTGCAGCACCGTGCCGCCGGTGTAGAGCGACTGAAGCTCGTCCTGGAGCTCCAGGGTCTCGAAGATGTCGTCGGTGTAGCCGACCGGAAGCTGAGTGGAGTTGGTGTAGTACGGCACCTTGTCTCCGGCCGTAATTATATCGGGATAGCGCTCCTTGTCGCGCATAGCCAGGCGGTAGCAGGTGCTCTCGGCCGGCGTCGCCTCGAGATTGTAGTAGTGGCCGGTCTCCTCCTGTATCTCGGCTATGACCTTGCGCATGTACTGGAGCGTCTTAATCGCAAACTCCTGACCCTCCCTGGTCGTCAGGTCGTGCTCTCTGCCGAGGAGGTTCTGGCAGGCCTCGTTCATGCCGACAAGGCCGATGGTGTTGAAGTGGTTGTACCAGTAGTAGCCCGTCCTCTTCTTTACGTCCTTGAGGAAGTTGGCCGAGTACGGATAGAGGCCCTTTTCGGTCTGCTCCTCTATAATCTTGCGCTTTATCTCAAGGCTGGTCTTAGCTATGTTCATCTGCTGCCAGAGCCTTGTCAGGAACTCCGACTCGCTCTTGGAGAGATATGCAATCCTCGGCAGATTAATCGTGACAACGCCAATCGAGCCCGTCATCGGGTTTGAGCCGAAAAGGCCGCCGCCCCTCTTTCTGAGCTCGGCGGTGTCGAGCCTTAAGCGGCAACACATCGACAGCGCGTCCTCGGGCGAGAGGTCGGAGTTTATATAGTTGGAGAAGTAGGGAACACCGTACTTGCAGGTGATTTCCATGAACTTCTCAACAACAGGGCTCTCCCAGTCGAAGTCCTTCGTGACGTTGATGGTCGGAATCGGGAAGGTAAAGACCCTGCCCTTCGCGTCTCCCTCCATCATTACCTCGCAGAAGGCGGTGTTGAACATGTCCATTTCCTTCTGGAACTCGCCGTAGGTCTCGGGCATTATCTGGCCGCCCCAGATGACGTGCTCGTCCTTCAGCGTGCGCGGCGGCACTATGTCGAAGGTGAGGTTTGAAAACGGGCACTGGAAGCCGACCCTCGTCGGCACGTTCAGGTTGAATATGAACTCCTGAAGCGCCTGCTTTACCGTCTTGTAGTCGAGGTTGTCGTATCTGATAAAGGGCGCGCAGTAGGTGTCGATGGAGGACCAGGCCTGGGCGCCGGCGCTCTCGCCCTGGGTCGTGAACGTGGAGTTCACAATCTGCCCGAGGAAGGAGCGCAGGTGCTTGGGAGGCTTCGACTCCACCTTTCCGGGCACTCCGCCGAAGCCGTACATGAGCAGCTGCCTCAAATCCCAGCCGGCACAGTAGGGGCCGAAGAAGCCGAGGTCGTGGATGTGGATGTCGCCCGAAAGATGCGCGTTTCTGACCTCCTCGGGGTATATCTCGTGCAGCCAGTAATTCTTGGTAAAGGCTTCGCGCACATAGTTGTTAAGCCCGTTTATGGATTTCTGCGTGTTCGCGTTTTCGTTTATCTGCCAGTCGCGGTCGTTGAGGTACTCCGTGAACATATTTATAGTCGCGCCTATAAGAGCGTTTGCCTCGCGCGCGGAACGCCTCTTCTCGCGGTAGAGTATATACGCCTTGGCGGTCTTGGCATGCCCGTTTTCTATGAGGACCTTTTCGACTATATCCTGTATGCCCTCAACCTCGGCGATACCGTCGGGGTAGCGCTCCTCCGCGATTTTTACCACTTCGTCGGCAAGTCTCTCGGAGGTGGCGAAGTCATTGCCGCCGACGGCGGTCGCCGCCTTGAAGATGGCAAGAACTATCTTCTCCTTCTTAAACGGAACAACGGTGCGGTCTCTCTTTATAATCTGTTTTAACATAACACCAGCCTGCCTTTACAGTAATTAACTCTTATTACGTTTCTTAACACAATATATACGGTTCCCTAAAAAGGGAGGCACAATATATATTACACCCCGGGCTTACCCTTGTCAATAGAAAGCGGATAAAATTGGACTTAAAATTGACAGGCCCTTCTAATGGAGATAAAATGTGCATATCTGAATTTCCCCCGCCCGGGGGCGCATCTACTTTAAGCGCGGCAGCGCACAAGGGAGGTAAACGTTTATGAAGAACCGTACAGAGCGGGCGCAGGAGCTCTTCGACAGCGGATACAACTGCGCGCAGGCGGTGTTCGGCGCCTTCTGCGAGGAGCTCGGAATAGATCTGGAGACCGCCATGCGGCTGATGAGCTCCTTCGGCGGCGGATTCGGCGGCCTTCAGGAGGTCTGCGGAGCCGTGTCCGGCATGTCGGCGGCGGCGGGACTTGCCTTTGCTAGCTCCGACCCCTCAGACAAAAACGCAAAGGCAAGGCATTACGCGCTCATACGAAAGATGGCAAAGGAATTTGAGGAGCAAAACGGCTCTCTGATTTGCAGGGAGCTTCTCGCCGGCCTCAAAGGCAAGCCCGCCCCGAAGGACGGGCGGCGCCCGTGCTCGGTTTTCGTAAGGTCCGCGGTTCAAATTTTAGAAGATGAGCTGCGCTCGGCGCAGGAGAGCAAAGCCTGAGCTTAAGGCGCCTGCGCCAAAAACCATAGAAATAAAAACGAAAAAAAGGGTCAATATTTTAGATAAGGCGAAGGGCTTATCCCAGACGGCAAGGCCCTTCGCTTTGATTTTAGGGCCGCCCGTGGTAAAATGCCTTAACAAAGCCGCTCGGGGCTCACCGCGCGGCTTCGGGCAGCCGGGTTTCGGTCAGGACAAGACCGGAGCCCAGCCGTCATCAATCCCAGGGAGGAGTTTCAATGCGAGTATACAATTCGATACATCTTGTCAAAAGCGAGGACCTAAACCACCACGGGACGCTGTTCGCAGCCAGGACCGCCGCATGGTACGTCGAGGCCGCCTTCGCCGCCGCGGCTGCAACGAACAGGAATTCGGACGAAATCGTCTGCCGCAATATTCACGGCATGTCCTTCGGAGTGCCCGTAAACATGGGCGACCTTATCTGCTTTTCAAGCCGCGTTGCAAGAGTGGGGCGCACAAGCATAACAGTGCACGTCTCCGTCCGCTCCGAGCTCACGGGGGCCGAGCAGGTGAGCGGCTTTGTGACCTTCGTCACGGTGGACAAGGAAGGCAGAAAAAAGCCCCACGGCATAGTGCTCGACGAGCCTGCGGACGAGGAGGAAAGGCGTATCAGGGAGCTTGCAAACAAGCTGTTTGAGAAGTAAGTCCGTTCTTAAAAAACTTCCCAAAAACGCGTCCATTTAGGTGCTCTTTTGCGGTTTTCCTCGTTATTTTCTACATAAAACATGCGCATAATTTGTGATTCTTATGTAATAGGCCGAATTGCTTTTTAGCAGGCTTCTTAAGCTTGATTGCTTTCGAAAACGCATGCTATACTAACGGTGTGATTACTGCCGAAAGGGTGGTCTCCGTGCTGAGGAAGATTGCGCTTTATTCCCATTTTCCGGGCATAGGTATGCGCGGAGGGTCCCTTCGCGGGGGTTTTGCAACCAAAATTGCGAATACATAAACTTATAGGGCGTAGTGCAGGAAAGGCACTACGCTTATTCTTTTTTCGGGAGGAATGGCATGAAAAAAGTCGGAGTTGTGATGGGCAGCATAAGCGACTTTGACGCTGTGAAGCCCGCAATCGAACTGCTGAAGGAGCTTGAGATACCCTTCGAGGCCCATGTGTATTCGGCGCACCGCACTCCCGGCGAGGCGGCGGACTTTGCCGAAAGCGCGGCCTCAAAGGATTTCGGCGTCATCATAGCGGCGGCGGGCAAGGCGGCGCACCTTGCCGGCGTGCTTGCGGCGCACACCACGCTGCCGGTCATAGGCATACCTGTTAAATCTTCAACGCTCGACGGGCTCGACGCCCTGCTTTCAACCGTTCAGATGCCCTCGGGGCTGCCGGTCGCCACGGTTGCGATAGACGGGGCCTACAACGCGGCGATGCTGGCCGCCGAGATACTCGCGCTTTCCGACGCCCCGCTCTCGGAAAAGCTCCGCAAAATGAGGGAAAAGATGCGCGCCTCGGTCCTTAAAAATGACAAAGAGCTGCAGGACAGGCTGGCCAACATTTAATTTACAACCAGACATACCAAACGGAGGGGAAAAGATGAAAAAGCAACTGCTCTATGAGGGCAAGGCCAAGAAGGTCTATGCCACCAATGACCCGAATCTCTGCATAGTCGATTACAAGGACGACGCGACGGCCTTCAACGGCCAGAAGAAGGGCTCGATAGTCGGTAAGGGCGTAGTAAACAACCGCCTGACTAACCATTTCATGCGGCTGCTCGAGAAGGAGGGCGTGCCGACCCACTTCGTCGAGGAGCTCAGCGAGCGCGAGACTCTCGTCAAGCGCGTCTCCATAATCCCGCTCGAGGTCATCGTGAGAAACATCGCGGCAGGCTCGCTCGCAAAGCGCCTGGGTCTGGAAGAGGGCCATGCGATGAGCCGCCCCGTGATTGAGTACTGCTACAAAAACGATGAGCTCGGCGACCCGATGGTCAACGACTACCACATCCTCGCGATGAATTTCGCGACCGAAGAGGAGCTCAGGACGATTTCAAGCTACGCGCTCAAAGTAAACGAGGTCCTCAGGGACTACCTTTTGAAGCACGGCATCGTGCTCGTCGACTTCAAGCTGGAGTTCGGGAAGCTCCCCGACGGAACGATAGTCCTCGCCGACGAGATTTCGCCCGACACCTGCCGCTTCTGGGACAGCGAGACGCACAGGAAGCTCGACAAGGACCGCTTCCGCCGCGACCTCGGCGGGGTCGAGGAAGCATATCAGGAAGTCTACCACAGAATCCTCGGCGGAAACGCTTAAATCTAAGACCTGCGCGGCCATAAGCCTTAACCTAAGGCAAACTTATTGACGGAAGGACAGCTCATATGTTTGGGAACATCCATGAGGAATGCGGCGTGTTCGGCATATACACAAGGGAGAGCAGCGATGTCGCCTCGGACGCCTACTACGGCCTCTTCGCGCTCCAGCACAGAGGGCAGGAGAGCTGCGGAATAGCCGTCAACGACTGCGGCCTCATAACTGTTTACAAGGACGTCGGGATTGTTAACGACGTTTTCACGAAGGAGACGCTCGCCTCCCTCGGCACAGGGCAGATAGCCGTCGGCCATGTCCGCTACGGAACGACGGGGGGACTCAGCCGCAGAAACGCCCAGCCGCTCGTCATCAACCATATAAAGGGGGCCATGGCCCTTGCCCACAACGGCAACCTCACAAACGCGGCTTCGCTCCGCAGTGAGCTTGAGCTCGAAGGCTCAATCTTCCACACAACGAGCGACACCGAGGTCATAGCCTACACAATCACGAAGTGCCGCCTGAACACCGGCTCTATCGAGGAGGCCCTGTCCGCCGCGATGAAGCGGCTGCAGGGGGCCTATTCCATCGTCCTTATGTCGCCGCAGAAGCTCATCGGCGCGAGGGACCCGCTGGGCTTCCGCCCCCTCTCGATAGGCGTAAGGGGCAAAAACGAGTATGTCCTCGCCTCCGAGACCTGCGCGCTCGACGCCGTGGGAGCAAGCTTCCTGCGCGACGTCGAGCCCGGCGAGATAGTCGTCATTGATTCAAACGGACTTCGCTCGATAAGGGACAACTGCAGGGAGGGCAAAAAGGCGCTCTGCGTCTTTGAGTACATTTACTTCTCCCGCCCCGACTCGGTTATAGAGGGAACCTCGGTGCACGAGGCAAGGCGCAGGGCCGGCATGCTTCTTGCAAAAAGGCACCCCGTTGAGGCCGACGTCGTAATAGGCGTGCCGGACTCGGGGATAGACGCCGCGATTGGCTACTCCCAGCAGTCCGGTATTCCCTACGAGATAGGCTTTATCAAAAACAAATATATAGGAAGGACCTTCATACAGCCCGACCAGAAGGAGCGCGAGGACAGAGTCAGAATCAAGCTCAACGCCGTCGGCTCCGTCGTCAGGGACAAGCGCGTGGTCATGATAGACGACTCCATCGTCAGGGGCACGACGAGCGCGAGGATAGTAAAGCTCCTGCGCGAGGCCGGGGCAAGGGAGATACATATGCGGGTTTCGGCTCCGCCCTTCCTCTTTCCCTGCTACTTCGGGACCGACATAGACTCTCAGGAGAACCTCATCGCCTGCCGCCACACGGTTGAGGAAATCGAGGAGATAATAGGCGTCGACTCGCTCGGCTACCTCAGCGTTTCCGACCTAACAAAGCTTGTCAGCGGCAGCTGCATGGGGCTCTGCGACGCCTGCTTCACCGGAAATTACGCGGTGGACATCTCGGGCGTCTCAAAGAAATCCAAGTTTGAGCGGAAAATAAAGTGCGAGTACAAGGAGGACTGAGGATGCCCAAGAGTTTCAGCGAGAGCTACAAGTCGGCGGGGGTCGACATAACCGCCGGCTACGCGGCGGTGGAGCTTATGAAATCCCACATCGCCCGCACAAAGACGAAGGGCGTGCTATCCGATATAGGCGGCTTCGGCGGCCTTTTCATGCCCGATTTTTCGGGGATGAAGGCTCCCGTGCTCGTCAGCGGCACCGACGGCGTCGGCACCAAGCTCAAAATCGCCTTCCTTATGGACAAGCACGACACCGTGGGCATCGACTGCGTCGCGATGTGCGTAAACGACATAGTCTGCAGCGGCGCAGCCCCCCTCTTCTTCCTTGATTATATAGCAATCGGCAAAAACATCCCCGAGAAGGTCGCGGCGATTGTCTCCGGCGTGGCCGAGGGCTGCGTGCAGGCGGGCGCCGCGCTCATCGGCGGCGAAACCGCCGAGATGCCGGGCTTCTACCCCGAGGACGAGTACGACCTTGCCGGCTTTTCCGTCGGCATAGTCGACAGGGATAAAATCATCGACGGCAGCAAAACGGCGAAAGGCGATGTCCTGATAGCCCTTCCCTCCTCGGGAGTGCACTCGAACGGCTTTTCGCTCGTGAGGAAGGTTTTCAATATCGGGAAAAGCGACATAAATGCCTATTCTTCGGAGCTCGGCGCCACGATAGGCGAAGCGCTGCTTACGCCGACGAAGATATACGTAAAGCCCCTGCTTGCGCTTATAAAAGAGGTCGAGGTCAAAGGCATCTCCCATATCACCGGCGGCGGCTTTTACGAGAATATCCCGCGCAGCATCCCCAAAGGTCTCAGCGCGAAGATAGATGAAAAATCGCTAAAGGTCCCGCCAATATTCGCTCTTATCCAGAGAACGGGAAACATACCGAAGCGCGACATGTTCAACACCTTCAACATGGGCGTCGGCATGTGCGTGACCGTCCCGAAGGAGGAGGCGGACAGGGCTCTTTCAATCATTCGCGCAAACGGCGAGGATGCCTACATCATCGGCGAAATCACAAGCGGCGACGAGGGGGTAGTCATATGCTGAAAAAGCGCGTGGCCGTGCTCGTCTCGGGCGGCGGAACCAACCTTCAGGCCATACTGGACGCCGAGAAGAGCGGGATAATAAAAAGCGCAGAAACCGTACTTGTGATATCGAACGTAAAGGACGCCTACGCGCTGAAGCGCGCCGAAAAGCACGGGATAAAGACCGCCGTGGTGCTGAAAAAGGAATGCGGCGGGCAGGAGCCCTTCGAGGACAAAATCGCCGAAATCATCGAGGCGGAGAATATCGACCTCATCGTGCTGGCAGGCTTCCTGTCGATACTCAGCGAGAAATTCACAAAGCGCTTTGAGGGCAGAATAATAAACGTCCACCCCTCGCTCATCCCCTCCTTCTGCGGCAAGGGCTTCTACGGCCTGCGCGTGCACGAGGCGGCGCTTGAGTACGGCGTCAAGGTGACGGGGGCCACCGTCCACTTTGTAAACGAAATTCCCGACGGCGGCGAAATCATAATGCAGAAGGCCGTCGATGTCCTGCCCGGCGACACGCCCGAGACCCTGCAAAGGCGCGTGATGGAGCAGGCCGAATGGGTAATCCTGCCCCGGGCGATTGAGCACATCTGCTCAGGCGAATACCAGAAATCCCAGAAGCGGTGAAAGGAAGGACTCCATGGAACAGCTCTCAACCTATCTTGGCTCAAACCCCTATCCCGGACGAGGCATAATCTTCGGCAAAAGCCCCGACGGCAGAAAGGCCGTTATTGCCTATTTCATAATGGGGCGCAGCGAAAACAGCCGCAACCGCGTATTTGTCAGAAACAACGGCGGGATAAAGACCGAGGCCTACGACCCTAAGAAGCTGAAGGACCCCTCGCTCATTATCTACTCGCCCGTCAGGATTTACGAGAATATAACGATAGTCACAAACGGCGACCAGACCGACACCATATACGAGTTTCTGAAGTCGGGCAGGTCCTTCGAGGACGCGCTCAGAACGCGCAGCTTCGAGCCGGACGCGCCCAATTTCACGCCGCGCATCAGCGGCATGCTCAGCGTACACGGAAACAGCTTCAGCTACAAGCTGAGCATCCTAAAGAGCAACCGCGGAAACGAAAACCAGTGCCTCCGCTTCTTCTACGAATATGAAAACCCGATAAGCGGCGAGGGGCACATAATCCACACCTACGAGGGCGACGGCGACCCGCTCCCCTCCTTCACGGGCGAGCCGCGCTGCGTTTCTATCGACAATGAAATAGAAGTCTTTGCAAGGAATCTCTGGCTGAGCCTCAACGAGGAGAACAGGGTCTCGCTCTTTGTAAGATACATCGACCTTCTCACCGGCATTGCCGACACGAGGATAGTAAACAAACACGGAGGTAGGTAACGATGAACGAATTTGCGCTCAAATACGGCTGCAATCCGAACCAGAAGCCGGCCAGAATCTTCATGGCCGACGGCCGGGGCCTCCCGCTCGAGGTTTTAAACGGCAGGCCGGGCTACATCAACTTCATGGACGCTCTAAACTCCTGGCAGCTCGTACGCGAGCTCAAGGAGGCGACAGGGCTCCCCGCCGCCGCCTCCTTCAAGCACGTAAGCCCCGCCGGGGCCGCTGTCGGGCTCCCTCTTTCGGAGGTTCTTAAGAAGATATACTTCGTCGAGGGCAAGGAGCTGACCCCCCTCGCCTGCGCCTACGCCAGGGCAAGGGGAGCCGACAGGATGTCCTCCTTCGGCGACTGGATAGCGCTGAGCGAGGTCTGCGACGCCGCGACAGCGGAGCTCATCGCACCCGAGGTCTCGGACGGCATCATCGCGCCGGGCTACGAGCCCGAGGCCTTCGAGATTCTCCGAAGGAAAAAGAAGGGCGCCTACAACATAGTCAGAATCGATCCCGGCTACGTCCCCGAGCAGCTCGAGCGCAGGCAGATTTTCGGGATTACCTTCGAGCAGGGCCGCAACGAGGCCAAAATTGACGAAAACCTGCTCTCAAACATAGTCACAAAGAACAAGGTTCTGCCCGAGAGCGCGAAGCGGGACCTTATCATCTCGCTGATTACGCTCAAGTACACGCAGTCAAACTCGGTCTGCTACGCGAAGGACGGGCAGGCCATAGGCATAGGCGCGGGGCAGCAGTCGAGGATTCACTGCACCCGCCTTGCGGGCGACAAGGCCGACAACTGGCACCTGCGCCAGCACCCGAAGGTCCTCTCCCTGCCTTTCAAAGACGGCATCGGCAGGGCCGACAGGGACAACGCCATCGACGTCTATATCTCAAGGACGCCCGAGGACATCATCGGCGAAGGGGCCTGGCAGCGCGTGTTCAAGGAGCGCCCCGAGCCTCTGACCGATGAGGAAAAGAGGGACTGGCTCGGCAAGGTTACCGGCGTCTCGCTCGGCAGCGACGCCTTCTTCCCCTTCGGCGACAACATTGAGCGCGCTAACAAGAGCGGGGTAAGGTTTGTCGCCCAGCCGGGCGGCTCGGTCCGCGACGACCTTGTAATCGAGGCCTGCGACAGGTTCGGCATGGTCATGGCCTTCACCGGGCTGAGGCTCTTCCATCACTGATTATATGGGGGTGTGGGGATAATGAAAATTCTTGTAGTCGGCGGCGGCGGCCGCGAGCACGCGATAATAAAAAAGCTGCGCGAAAACCCCGAGGTCAGGGAGGTTTACGCGCTCCCCGGAAACGGCGGGATATCGCTTGAGGCCGTATGCGAGCCGATAGGCGCGAAGGAGCTTGACAAAATCCGCGATTTTGCGCTCGAAAAGGCAGTGGACTTCGCGGTCGTCGCGCCCGACGACCCGCTTGTCCTCGGCTGCGTCGATATCCTGGAGGCCGCCGGCATCCCCTGCTTCGGCCCGAAAAAGGACGCGGCCATAATCGAGGGCAGCAAGGTCTTCGCCAAGGGGCTGATGAAAAAGCACGGCATCCCGACCGCAAGCTACGAGGTTTTCGAGAGCGCGGAGGAGGCCATAAAATACGCCGAGAGCTGCGATACCTTCCCGATGGTCGTTAAGGCCGACGGGCTTGCGCTCGGCAAGGGCGTCATAATAGCCGAGACTAAGGACGAGGCGATAAGCGCCATACGCTCCATAATGCTTGACAGGGTCTTCGGCGAGAGCGGCAGGCGCGTTGTCATCGAGGAGTTTCTCACGGGGCCCGAGGTGACCGTGCTCTCCTTCACCGACGGCAAGACGATAGTCCCGATGGTCTCCTCTATGGACCACAAGCGGGCGCTCGACGGAGACAAGGGTCTCAACACCGGCGGCATGGGCACGATAGCGCCGAACCCCTACTATACAGAGGAGATTCAGAAAAGGTGCATGGAGGAGATTTTCCTGCCGACAATCAGGGCCATGAACGCCGAGGGGCGCACCTTCAAGGGCTGCCTCTACTTCGGGCTAATGCTCACCGAAAAGGGCCCAAAGGTCATAGAGTACAACTGCCGCTTCGGCGACCCCGAGGCCCAGGTCGTGCTACCGCTGCTTGAGACCGACCTTCTCACGATTATGCGGGCCGTGCGGGAGGGCACCCTCGACAAGGTGGATGTCAGGTTCTCCTCAAAGAGCGCCTGCTGCGTGATTATGGCCTCCAAGGGCTACCCGCAGAGCTATGAAAAAGGCAAGGAAATAAGCTTTGGGGACACGAAGGACGCGATAATCTACCACGCGGGCACGAAGCTCGAAAACGGCAGGATGCTCACAAACGGCGGGCGCGTGCTCGGCGTCACCGCCACGGCGGACAGCCTCCCCGAGGCGATAAGCAAGGCCTACGAGGCCGTGAAAGGCATAAGCTTCGAGGGCGCGCACTACCGCCGCGACATCGGCGCAAGAGCCCTTCAGGTTTTAAAACGGTGAGGGATGCGCCATGGTTTACAGAATCTACACGGAACGCAAAAAGGGCTTCGAGGCGGAGGCAAGGGCGCTGCTGTCGGAAATAAGAGAGTTTTTGCAGATTGAGTCCGTCTCCTCCGTCCGGGTTATAAACCGCTACGACGTCGAGAACATCGACAGGGCGACCTTCGAGGCCTGCATCGGCACGGTCTTCTCCGAGCCGCAGACGGATAATGTGTTCTTCGAGCTACCTGAGGGAGAGCACATCTTCGCGGTTGAATACCTGCCGGGGCAGTTTGACCAGCGCGCCGATTCCTGCGCACAGTGCATACAGTTCGTATCCGGCGGGGAGAGGCCGCTTGTACGAACCGCTAAGGTCTACATGCTCGAGGGCAATATCAGCGGGGACGAGCTGAGTACGATAAAAAAGTATCTTATCAACCCAGTCGAGAGCAGGGAGGCTTCGCTTAAGCTCCCCGAGACCCTCGATATTCCCTACGAGGTCCCCGACGACGTGCCGGTCCTCAAGGGCTTTCTCGGGCTTGACGAGGATGGCCTTCGCGCGCTTATCGCGGAGTACGGCCTTGCGATGGACTTTGAGGATATTAGGTTCTGCCAGGAGTATTTTAAGGAGGAAGGGCGCTGCCCGACCCTCACCGAGCTGCGCCTTATCGACACATATTGGTCGGACCACTGCCGCCACACGACCTTCCTCACGCAAATAGACAGCGTGGAAATAGAGGACGAGGAAGTCAGGGCAGGCTTTGAGCGCTACCTCTCGATACGCTCGGAGCTCGGGATAAAAAAGCCGATGACGCTCATGGACATCGCGACCATCGGCGCAAAGTACCTAAAGAAAGCCGGCTACCTCGACAGGCTCGACGAGTCCGATGAGATAAACGCCTGCACGGTCAAAATCAAGGTGGAGGTCGACGGCAGAGAAGAGGACTGGCTGCTGCTCTTTAAGAACGAAACCCACAACCACCCGACGGAGATCGAGCCCTTCGGCGGCGCCGCGACCTGCATAGGCGGCGCTATACGCGACCCTCTCTCGGGACGGGCCTACGTCTACCAGGCTATGCGCGTCACCGGCGCGGGCGACCCGACCGTGCCGATTTCGGAAACCCTGCCGGGGAAGCTCCCCCAGCGCAAAATTGTGACGACCGCGGCGGCGGGCTACTCCTCCTACGGCAACCAGGTCGGGCTCGCTACCGGTCTTGTCGACGAGATATACCATAAGGGCTATATCGCAAAGCGAATGGAGATAGGCGCCGTCGTCGGCGCGGCCCCGCAGAAGAACGTGCGCCGCGAAAAGCCCGTCCCAGGCGACCTTGTCCTGCTCATCGGCGGCAGAACGGGGCGCGACGGCTGCGGCGGCGCTACCGGCTCCTCCAAGTCCCACAGCCTAGAGTCGCTCGAGAGCTGTGGCGCGGAGGTGCAAAAGGGCAACGCCCCCGAGGAGAGGAAGCTCCAGCGCCTTTTCAGGAACAGCGAGGCGGCGCGGCTCATTAAGCGCTGCAACGATTTCGGCGCGGGCGGCGTTTCGGTCGCGATTGGAGAGCTCGCCGAGGGGCTGAAGATTAACCTCGACGCCGTACCGAAAAAGTACGAGGGCCTCGACGGCACCGAACTTGCGATAAGCGAGTCGCAGGAGCGAATGGCCGTGGTCCTCGATAAGAACGACGTTAAGCGCTTCATGGAGCTTGCCGCGAGCGAGAACCTCGAGGCGACTGTCGTCGCCGAGGTGCAGGAATCACCCCGCCTTGTCATGACCTGGCGCGGGAAAACCATAGTCGACATCTCGCGCGTTTTTCTAAACTCAAACGGAGCTGAAAAACACACCACGGTATCCGTAAAGCCGAAAGAAATTCCCAAAAAGGAGCTAATGCCCGGCGGCTTTAAAGAGCGCATGTTCGCCTTGGCCCGCGACCTCAACGTCTGCTCGAAGCGCGGCATGGTCGAGCGCTTCGACTCGACGATAGGCGCGGGAACGGTCCTCATGCCCTACGGCGGCAAATACCAGCGCACGCCGACTCAGAGCATGGCCGCAAAAATCCCCGTACTTAATGGCGAGACCTCGACCTGCTCTGTGATGGCCTACGGCTACAACCCGTACATCTCCGAGATAAACCAGTATGTCGGCGCCTATCTCGCGGTCGTCGAGTCCGTCTCAAAGCTCGTCGCGACCGGCGCGACGCTTGACGACTGCTACCTCAGCTTCCAGGAGTATTTCGAAAAGCTCGGGCGCGACCCTAAACGCTGGGGCAAGCCCTTCTCGGCCCTGCTCGGCGCGCTCTCTGCCCAGCTTGACCTGAAGCTTGCCTCCATCGGCGGCAAGGACTCGATGAGCGGCAGCTTCGAGGATTTGGACGTCCCTCCGACGCTCGTCTCCTTCGCTGTTTCGGCCTGCAGCGCCGAGAACATCATCTCCCCCGAGTTTAAAAAGAGCGGCAGCACCGTCTGCCTGCTCCTCCCCGAATACCGCGAAAACGGGCTGCCGGAGCCCGGGAGCCTGCTTAAAAACTTCTCGCTCGTAACGGAACTTATCAAAAACAGGCAGGTCGTCAGCGCCTACACCCCGACCTACGGAGGGGTCGCCGAGGGCGTCATGAAGATGTGCCTGGGCAACCGACTCGGCTTTGAATTTGACGGCGATACCGACGAGGAGACGCTTTTCGGCTACCGCTACGGCGCCTTCATACTCGAGACCGAGGGCCGGGTCGTCGGGAGGCTTCTTGGCCGCACCAAGGATACCTACAGCCTGACTTGCAAGGGCGAGACTGTCCCGATGGACGAGCTTGAGGCGGTCTACGAGGGAAGGCTTGAAAAGGTCTTTCCCTGCAACACAGGCGGCTCGGAGCCGGTTAAGTCCTTCTCCTACGAAAAGCGCCTGAATTTAGCCCCCGCCGTCAGGACGGCTCGGCCGCGGGTGCTGATTCCGGTCTTTCCCGGCACGAACTGCGAGTACGACACGGCAAGGGCCTTCGAAAAAGCGGGCGCCGAGCTGACGATACTCGTGATTAGAAACCTCACACCCTCGGACATAGCCGAATCAGTCGAGAGGATGGCCGCGGAGATAGGCCGCTCGCAGATTATCATGATACCCGGCGGCTTTTCGGGCGGCGACGAGCCGGACGGCTCCGGGAAGTTCATAACCGCCTTCTTCAGAAACCCGAGGATAAAGGACGCGGTGCACGAGCTGCTCTACGGCCGCGGCGGGCTAATCGGCGGCATCTGCAACGGCTTTCAGGCGCTTATAAAGACAGGCCTTCTCCCCTACGGCCGGATTACCGACGTGGACGAGAACTCCCCGACTCTGACATACAACACGATTGGCCGCCACCAGTCCAAGATTGTGAGAACGCGCGTTGCCTCGGTGAAGTCCCCCTGGCTTGCGGCCTGCTCGGTCGGCGACATCCACTCGGTTCCAATCTCGCACGGCGAGGGGCGCTTCGTCTGCTCTGAGGAGCTTCTCAAATCGCTCGAGGAAAACGGCCAGATAGCCACGCAGTACGTCGACCTCGAGGGCAAGCCCACGATGGACATCCAGTTCAACCCCAACGGCTCTGTCTGCGCGATTGAGGGCATCACCTCGCCGGACGGCAGGGTCTTCGGGAAGATGGGCCATTCCGAGCGCATAGGCAAATATCTATATAAAAACGTGCCCGGAAACTACGACAATGGTATGTTCAAAAGCGCGGTCGACTACTTTAAGTAATATTTCAGGGGCGGCTGAATGCCGCCCCTTATGTTCCGCCCGCTTGCCGGCTTAAAGCCCCTGTGCTATAATCTTGTCTATTCACAGTACTTTGAGGAGGGAAGCGTCTTGGACATATCGGAAATTCTCCGCAGGCTCGATGCCCTCGCTTCCCGGAAAAGAACGGTGCTTGCCGCGATAGACGGCGGCAGCGGCAGCGGCAAGACGACGCTATCTTTGCTCCTTTCAAGAGAACGAGATATAAACCTTTTTCACATGGACGATTTCTACCTCCGCCCCTCGCAGCGGACTTTAGAAAGACTTTCCGAGGTCGGAGGCTACACCGACTACGAGCGCTTCAAGGCAGAGGTTCTGGACAAAATCCTGGAAGGTGAGCCCTTCAGCTACCGCAGGTACGACTGCAAAACAGATTCTTTCAGTCCGGTCAGCGTTTTGCCGAAGAAAATCAACATCGTCGAAGGCTCCTACAGCCAGCATCCCTACTTCGGCGAGGTCTGGGACCTTAGGATTTTTGTGACCGCTCCCATCGGGCTCAGGCTCTCAAGGATAAGGGAGCGCGCGGGGGAGGCGCTTTTCGAGCGCTTCGTCCGGGACTGGATACCCCGCGAGGACGCTTATTTCAGCAAATTCAGGATAAAGGAAAAAAGCGATATTATAGTCGTAAACGATAAGAATATATAGGCTTATCGCCTATCGCTACAGCTTATCAATCCCAAATCGCCTTGCAAGCCGCGCCAAGGCTCCCGCGCCTGACGGCAAAAAAACTAAGCAGGAAGGAAACACACATGGACCAGTCCAAAATCGACAGAATCAACGAGCTTGCCCGCAAGTCCAGACACACTCCGCTCACCGAGGAGGAACTTGCCGAGCAAAAGCGCCTGAGGGAGGAGTATGTCCAGGCCTTCAGGCGCTCGCTCGAGGCGCAGCTAGACAGGATATATATAGTAGACGAAAAAGGCCGGATGAGAAAGCTAAGGCAAGACGACTGATAAACACAAAGCGGCATAGGCAGGCGGAATCTCTAATCCGCTCGAAGCCTGTGCCGCTATCGTTTTTATGGAACCCGCGCGGACAAAAGCCGCCGGAAAAGCCCATAATAAACCAACAGAGCGCGGACGATTTGTCCGCGCTCGGAATTTCCAAGTTAAGCGTATTTCTTCATCACTTCAGTCGCGTCGGCCGCGTCAATGCTCAGAGTGAGCGTAAAGTTTATGTTCTCCTGCTCGCCGAATTTGTCAAGCCACTGCAGAAACTCGTCAACGGCTCCCGTGTCGCTGCCGTCGACAATCTTGAAAAGCCCGTCGATGAATATGTCTGTAATATCGTAATTGCCCGCATGAAGTCCGCATACAAGCCCTTTCAGGAAGTCAAAGCCCTTCTGGCCGTAATTACTGGTACTGACGTGTCTAACCTTAGTCGGGATATTGTATCTGAGCTTCGCTTCTTTCTCGATGCACACAGCGCATCTGTCTTCCTGAGCCGCCTTGTGAACCAAATCCAAAAGCTGCTTGGTTTTTCCTGAGCCCTTGAGGCCCAAAATTACCTTAACCATGTTGACCACGCTCCCAGTCGTTTTTTGCAGGCCTATATCCCCGCTTGAGTATACTTTAACATTTTTGGGTAAGCTGTGCAACCGATATTTTTATATTTAAAGAATTATTCAAAAACTCAGTAACCGGGTCTGCCGAGAAGCCTAAACATATTACGCTTGTACTCCTCCACTCCCGGCTGGTCGAAGGGGTTCACCCCACCCATGTACCCGGAAAGCCCGCAGGCAAACTCGAAGAAGTACACGAGCGCCCCGAAAGTCTCCTCGCAGATTTCCCCCGCGCTGAGCTCTATGCAGGGCACGCCGCCCCTGATATGCGCTTCCTTCGTGGCCCTGAGCGCGGCCCTGTTTATCTCCGAAAGGCTGCGGCCCGCAAGGTAATTTAGCGCGTCCAGGTCTTCGCTGTCTTGGGGCACCCGGAGCCCGTCCCTTGCTTCAAAGGATACAAAGGTCTCGAGGAGCAGCCTCTCGCCGTCCTGCACATACTGGCCCATAGAGTGCAAATCCGCCGTATACTCGACGCTCGCCGGGAAAAGGCCCCTTCCGCCCTTCCCCTCGCTCTCGCCGAAAAGCTGCTTCCACCACTCGCCCATAAACCTGAACTCGGGCTCGAAGCAGGCCAGAAGCTCAATCTTCTTCCCCGAACGGTAGAGCGCCTGACGCGCCATCGCATAGAGCCAGGCCTCGTTTCTTTCGCTTTTCTCGGACAGCGCCTCCCTCTCTCGCCGCGCGCCTTTGAGAATCCTTTCGATGTCGATGCCCGCGGCGGCAATCGGGAGCAGGCCCACCGCGGTGAGCACGCTGTAGCGGCCGCCGATGTCCGCGGGCACGGCGAAGGTCTCGTAGCCAGAGCCCTCGGCCATCTTCCTCAGCGCGCCGCGCGAGCTGTCGGTGGTGGCATAGATGCGCTCCCTCGCGCCCTTTTCGCCGTACTTCTCCTCAAGGAGCTCTCTGAAGAACCGAAAGGCAACGGCGGGCTCGGTGGTCGTGCCGGATTTGGAGATTACGTTGACGCTAAAGTCCCTCCCGCGCACGAAATCGAGCGTCCTTTTCAGCTGCGCGCCGGAGAGGCTGTTGCCCGCGAATATAATGCTGGGAGCGTTCTTTTCCATAAGGTTGTGCTCGGGGCTTTTTAAAAGCTCAATCGCGGCCCTCGCGCCCAAATACGAGCCGCCGATTCCGATGACGACCAGGGCCTCCGAGCTTTGCCTTATCCTCTCGGCCGCCCTTATAATACGCTCGAGCTCCCTCTCGTCAGCTTTTTCGGGCAGGCGCACCCAGCCGCTGTACTCTCCGCCCGCCCCCTTACCGCTCTCGAGAAGCTCGTGGGCGCGCAGGGCTTCGCCTCTCAGCGAAAGAACCTTGTCCTCACTTAAAAACGGAAAAATTCCGGAAATATCAGCTTTTACCATATATTATCTCCTTCGACCCGCACCTATAAACAAAAAGGCCATGCACTTTTCAGTACATGGCCATTTTACCCCATTTGGCCTGTTTTTACAAGCTGCCGGTTACCATAAGCAGTAAATATCTTGTAAATATTTCCCACCAGCCCATCTTGCCGATTTCATCCGCGGCGACAAGAGGCAGCTCCTTGATAATCTTGCCGTCCTTGCCGCGCACGGTCAGGGTCCCGAGCCGCTGACCCTTCGCGACGGGCGCTTCCACGTCCTTGACAAGCTCGACCGTCTTCGTGATTCCAGTAGCCTCGGACTTCTTGATGAGAATTGAGGTCTCGCCCTCTATGACCGGCTGGATATATGAGAGCTTGCCGAGCTTCACGGGCACGGGCGGCAGCACCTCGTCCGGCCTTGCGTCATGGAGCGTATAGGTCGCGAAGGCATAGTTGAGCAGCGCTTTTGCCGCCTCGAAGCGTATGTCGGAGGTCTCGGCGTGCATGACAACCGCGATAAACTCGACCCCCTCGCGCTGGGCGGTCGCTGCAAGGCAGTACATTGCTTCCTCGGTGAAGCCGGTTTTCAGGCCCGTCGTGCCGTTGTAAAAGCGCACGAGCTTGTTTGTGTTCGTTATGCCGAACTCGCCGTTTCTGACCGTGTCCATCCAGATGGTGGTGTACTTTTTCACCATGTCGTGCTTGATTAGCTCGCGCGACATGAGGGCGACGTCGTGGGCCGAGGTCAGGTGCTCCTCCTTCGTCGGAAGTCCGGTGCAGTTTGCAAAGACCGTGTCCTTCATCCCCAGCTCGGCGGCGCGCTTGTTCATAAGCTCGACGAAGGCCGCTTCGCTGCCCGCAAGGTGCTCTGCCAGCGCGACAGAGCCGTCGTTCGCGGAGCAGACGATTACCGCCTTGAGTATGTCCTCAAGCTTCATCTGCTCGCCCTCCTCAAGATAAATCTGCGAGCCGCCCATCCTTGCCGCGTTCGCGCTGACGGTGACAGTCTCGTCGAGCCTCAGCGTGCCGTTCTCTATAGCCTCGACGATGAGCAGAATCGTCATTATCTTGGTGATGCTCGCTGGGGCAAGGCGCTGGTGCGAATTTTGCTCATAGAGGATTTGGCCGGTTGTCTTCTCCATCAAAATTGCCGAAGGCACGGCGACCTTTATGTTGTCCATGGTCACCACCGCCTCCACGGCGGGCTGCCAGGTTATGTCCTCCGCGGACTCCATCGCAAGCGCCGTACCGCTAAGCAATATGCAAGCAAGGATAATGGCCAAGATTCTTTTCACAGACATCCTTCCTTTCGCCGATAACTCCTTCACTCAGATAATATGAAGCTCGGCCCATTTATATAACAGTTTGACCGAGCAGCTTGCCTCTTTTTCTTTGACGCCGCAGCCGCGGGAAAACAAAATCGCACACCCCGCTAAACAGGGTGTGCGATGGTTTTGCTTGGGCTTTTTCGGTTTTATTTTTCAAGACCCGCCAGCTTGAGGATGTCGGGAATCTTGGACTCCCAGCCGAGGGCCATGATGTGCACGCCCTGGCAGTAGTCCTTGCACTCTCTGATTATGCGGGCGGAAATCTCGACGCCCGTGATGCCGGCCTTCGTCTTTTCCTTGTCGCGCTTGAGCTCCTCTATCATCTCGGGCGGGACGTGGATGCCGGCGACGTTGTCGTTCATGTACTTGGCCATGCCGGCGTTCTTCGGGATGACTATTCCAAGCTGCACGGGAACGCCGAACTGCTTTGCCTTCTCCATGAACTTGATGAACTTCTCAGGCTCGTAGACGGCCTGGGTCTGGAAGTACTGGGCGCCGGCCTTGACCTTCGCCTCCATCTTGGCAAGCTGCACGTCGACCGAATCGCTGCAGGGCGAGACGACAGCGCCCTTGCAGAAGGAGGGAGGCTCGCCGTCGAGCGGGTTGCCGGCCATGTCCGTGCCCGCCTCGAGCTTGCCCACCAGTTGCAGGAGGGACACGGAGTCGAGGTCAAATACGGGCTTTGCCTGCGGGTTGTCGCCGAGCGTCGTGTGGTCGCCGGTCAGGCAGAGGATGTTCTCAATGCCGAACAGGGCCGCGCTCAGCAGGTCGGACTGCAGGGCTATGCGGTTCCTGTCGCGGCAGGTTATCTGATAAATTGCCTCCATGCCTATGTCCTTCAGGGCCTTGCACATCGCAAGCGAGCCGAGGCGCATGACAGAGGACTGATTGTCGGTGACGTTGATGGCATGGACTCTGCCTTTTAAGTACGTCTCGACCTCGTGAAGCAGATGTTCAATATGAAATCCCTTTGGGGGCCCTACCTCCGCGGTAACTACAAATTCGCCACGCTGAAACAATTCGGAAAGTTTCATATCAATCGCTCCTTACTTTTCTTCTTTGAACGGCCTGGAATAATCGCGCACTTGCGTCGGGTATTTCAGCGTATCAAGCCTGCCCAGCTTTTCAAGCTTGCGGTATATGCGCTCCCAGCCGCAGTCCATATTCTTGTCGACCTCGCACTTGCCGTTCTTGGCGCCGCCGCACTGGCCGTTGACGAGGCTCTTCGAGCAGGCGGTAATCGGACAGATTCCGCCGGTGTAGTTTAAGTAGCACTCGCCGCACTGACCGCAGTCGAACTCCAGCGGGGTGACGCCCTGGAAGCCGGGCAGCGGGCAGGTGTCGCAGCAGGCGTAGACCCTTTTGTCCTCAAGGTAGGCGGCTACGGTCTGGACGCCGACGCCGCAGGAGAAGACGAGTATCGTATCGGCCTGCTCGACCTTATCCTCGAACTTCTTAAGCTGCAGGCGCAGGTTCTCAGGGTTGCATATGTAGTCCCTCGTGGTTATCTCCGTCACGTCCGCCTTGGCTTTAAGCTCCTTTTGAAGCTCGTCCGCCTCCTTCTCCGGGAAATAGACTTCCTTGCAGCCGTGACAGTTTATTATAAAGACCTTGCCTTTCGCCAGGGCTTCAATTGTGTCCTTCGATTTCAGTTGGGTAATCAGCATTTACTTACCCTCCCTTATAGCTTGCTTTCCAATCTTAATCATCATGACGATGGGTATCTTCGACGAGCAGATGGTCTGGCAGCATCCGCACTCGATGCAGTCCATGACCTTTTGCTCCTTGAAGCCCTGCCAGTTCTGCGTGCCTGCGTACTTGGTGAAGTAGAGCGGCTTCAGCTCCATCGGGCAGACGTCCACGCAGCGGCCGCACTTTATGCAGTTGTTCGGCTCGAATTCGACCGTCTCGACGGCGATGACGCCGTTTGTGGCCTTGAGGACCGGGACGTTGAGGTCATTTAGCTCAAAGCCCATCTGCGGTCCGCCCATCTTTACCGTGGTGTCCTCGCCCGTTATGCCGCCGCAGTAGTCTATAAGCTCTTTTACCAGGGTGCCGACCTTGACTATGTAGTTGCCCGGATTCTTAATCCTCTCGCCGGTCACCGTCACGACGCGCTCGACAAGCGGCATGCCCTTCTGGATTGCGTCGGAAACCGCCTTGGCGGTGCTGACGTTGCTGACGACGGCGCCGACGTCGGCGGGAAGCCCGCCGGAGGGTACGCTGCGCCCGAGCACGCGCTTTATCAGCATCTTCTCGGCGCCCTGCGGGTACTTGGTCTTAACGGCGACAACCTCTATATTGTCTATGCCGGCTGTCTTCTCTCTGAGCAGTTCAACGGCGTCGGGCTTGTTGTCCTCGACCGCGATAATGCCCTTCCCGGCGCCTGTGGCCTTGAGCATGGCCTTGAGGCCGAAGATTACGTCGTCTGCAAACTCGAGCATCACGCGGTGGTCCGCGGTCAGGAGCGGCTCGCACTCGCAGCCGTTGAGGAGCACGGTGTCGACCGGCTTCGGCGGCTTGAGCTTGACCGAGGTCGGGAAGCCGGCGCCGCCCATTCCGACGATGCCCGCTTCGCGGACTATGCTTATTATCTCCTCGGGCGTGAGGCTCTCAAGGTCGCCCGCGGGCTTGACCGACTCGTGCAGGGTGTTCCTGCCGTCGGACTCAATCACGACGGACATGACCATCGCGCCCGTAATCGGGTGCAGGTGCGGCTCTATGGCCTTGACGGTGCCGCTGACGCTCGAGTGTACGGGGCTGCTGACAAAGCCCTTGGCCTCGCCGATTTTCTGGCCGAGCTTGACCTGCTCGCCGACCTTGACTATCGGCTCTGCGGGAGCGCCCGCGTGCATACACATGGGTATTACGACGGTCCTGGGCTCGGGGAATCTGACCAGAGGCAGGTGCTCGCTGAGCTCCTTGCGCTCGGTCGGATGGATTCCGCCGTAGTAGCCCTCGAACCTCTGCTCGCGTATGGCCTTGACGTACTGGCTGATAAGCTTGTAGTTTACCTTCGAATAGTCCCTGACCTGAACCGGCTGGCCGATGAGCTCCTCAAGGCGGCCCTGCATCTTCAGCCTCTGATATATCTTTTCCCAGGCGCAGTCCTTGCTCTTGTCGACCTCGCACTTGCCGTTCTTGGCGCCGCCGCACTGGCCGTTTAAGAGGCTCTTTGCGCAGTCCACGACCGGGCAGATGCCTCCAGTTATGTTCAGGTAGCACTGGTTGCAGGCATCGCAGCGGGTCTTGGTCAGGGCCATGCCGTGGCGGCCTCTGTAGGCTATAGAGTCGCTCGCGGCGAAAACGGGCTTGTCAAGCAAATCCGCAACCGTCTGAATGCCTAAACCGCAGGATATGACAAATACGTTTTCCGCCCCCTCCGGCAAAACCGACTCAAGGAGCTTCGCCGTCGAGGTCTTGTTGCAAAGAAAGTCAGCCCTTGCAGAGCCGACGATGGTCTTTCCCTGTTCGTCCGCTATTTTCTTAAACTCATCGTACTCCGGCTCAAGCCCAATCTCGAATTCCTTGAAGCACTTGTTGCAGGAGATGACAAAAAGCCTGTCCTTATCCTCAAGAAGCGGGATGAGTTCTTCGGTTCTTTTTAGCTTAAACTTGGTATAATCCTCCAAAACCATTCTCCCCCCTACGATAGAATAACGATAGAAAATTGAAATTTTGGGAACAACTGGCCGAAAAAGTGCAAAATAACCTCACTTTTGTACATTAGACATTTCTATCATAGAACATATTCTTTTTCTAGTCAAATTTAACGTTTATTATAAAGATATTTTAATCATCAATTTTACTTATAAATTTAGGCAAAACCAACAAACCTAAGTAACAGATAATCAATATATGGCTTTTGCAGACTTCTCATGGTAGAATTACATGGGTAATTATGAGAAAACGCTGTTAAGTGTGCTTTGGAGGAAATATGACAATCTCACTTGGAGAGTTCCTGGGACAAGTGATCTCGAATCCGGCGCTTCTCTTCATCACCGCCCTGACTCTCGGCGTCATTCTGGTCAACGGCTGGACCGACGCGCCAAACGCAATCGCAACCTGCATATCCACAAGGTCCATCACCCCGAAAAACGCCATTTTGATGGCGACCGTCTTTAATTTCCTGGGCGTTCTCGTGATGACGATGGTCAACGCCACGGTCGCGCAGACGATTTACAAAATGGTGGATTTCGGCGGAAACGCGCACTACTCCCTCGTCGCCCTGTGCGCGGCCCTGGTGGCAATCGTTCTATGGGCGACGGCGGCATGGTATTTCGGCATCCCGACGAGCGAAAGCCACGCGCTGATTGCCGGAATTTCGGGCGCCGCCATAGCGGTCCAGAGAGGCTTTTCGGGCATCAACCCCAATGAGTGGATAAAGGTTGTCTACGGCCTCTTTCTCTCCACAATCATCGGCTTCGGGCTCGGCTACGTCGTCGTGAAACTGATAGGCTTTCTGTTCCGGAAGGCCGACAGGCGAAAAACCAAGTCCATATTTGCCAAAGCCCAGGTGGCGGGCGGGGCCGCGATGGCCTTCATGCACGGCGCCCAGGACGGGCAGAAGTTCATGGGAGTGTTCATGCTCGGCATCTTCCTTGCAAGGGGCGAGGGCAACGCAAGCAGCTTCATAGTTCCGATTTGGCTTATGGTCCTGTGCTCGCTCGTCATGGCTCTCGGGACCTCAATCGGGGGCCTGCGGATAATAAAAACCGTGGGGCTCGGCATGGTCAAGCTGGAGACCTATCAGGGCTTCTCGGCGGACTTGGCCGGTGCGCTCAGCCTGCTTCTCGCTTCCGTTCTCGGCATCCCCGTGAGCACGACGCACACAAAGACGACCGCGATTATGGGAGTCGGCACCGCGAAATCGCTTTCGGCGGTAAACTGGAGCATTGTAAAGGAAATGGTCGCGGCCTGGATACTGACCTTCCCCGGCTGCGGGGTATTGGGATATCTGATGGCCGTCATATTCATGCAAATATTCTAGCTTGGAGGACTAAAAAGAGATGAAAAAAAAGAGCGGGTACTCGTATTTCGACGCTTTTATTGAACTTGCGAGGTTTTCGCTCAAGGCATGCGAGTTATTGAACCAGACGCTTAACAATTTCGACTCGGTAGATCTCGACGAACAGCTTAAAATAATGCACGATGTGGAACACTCCGCGGACAACGCAAAACACGAGCTGTTCAACAGGCTTGCCAGGGAGTTCCTGCCCCCAATCGACCGCGAGGACATTATTCATCTTTCGGAAAACATAGACGACGTGACGGACTTTATCGAGGACGTGCTTATCAACATCAGCATCTTCAATTTCAAGTCCATTCCGCAGGAGTTCATCGAGTTCTCAAAAGTTCTTGAAAGCTGCTGCAAGGCCCTGATTTCCTCCCTCACCGAGTTTGAGAACCACAAAAAGTCCAAGACGCTGCACGAGAAGATCGTAGAGGTCAACAGGCTTGAGGAGCAGGCTGACAGACTCTATATGGACGGGGTGAGGAAGCTCTTCAGCACCACGATTGACCCGATTAAAATAATGGTCTGGAAAGAGGTCTACGACAGCTTTGAGAAATGCTGCGACGCCTGCGAGGACGCGGCTAACTTCATCGAGAACATAGTGATGAAGATTTCATAAGCTCAGTCGGACAAACAAGGAATAAAATGTAAGCCGGTGGTTTAGCATAACGTTGAATTTTAATTTTTCTATTGCAAATTTCTATCGTTATGCTATAATCACACTTGCCTGCGGGTGTAGTTCAATGGCAGAACATCAGCTTCCCAAGCTGAATACGAGGGTTCGATTCCCTTCACCCGCTCCAATAGACAAAGAGCCCGCAATCATTGAGATTGCGGTTTTTTTCTTCTCTGTTTTAATATTTTAATATTTTAATAAATACGCAGCAGAATGTGTCAAACTGTAACAATCTCTTTTACTCTGTTGTCAGTAATGTTTAGTTTGTGGTAAGATAATCCATATTCATTATACATATATTAGATATCAAATGTAGTTTAAGGTTTATAAAAGTATACTCAACAGTTTTATTATATAGACTGGAGAGATCATTGTGGAAAATCTTGAGATATTGGTCAATGAATTACGAAAATTGCCCAATGAAACCCCTTGGCTAGAATTTAAACACAATAATTTATGATCCCCATATGATTGGGAGGGACATTAGTGCCCTAGCAAATAGTGCAACCCTTCACGAAAAAAGTTGCGCATATATGCTCTGGGGCGTTGACGATAAAACACATGAGATTGTTGGAACCACCTATGATCTTCAGACGTTAAAGAAAGGAAATCAAGAGCTTGAAAGCTGGCTACGTGATCTGCTGTCCAAAAATGCTGATTTTCAATTTCATTCTGTCCAAATGGATGATAAAAGAGTTGGGGTACTCATAATATATAAAGCAACCAACCAGACAGTTATGTTTGGTAAGGTTGACTATATAAGAGTAGGGAGTTACACAAAAAAATTGAGTGAGTATCCTGCTTTACAGGCACAGCTTTGGGATAGAATAAGAAATTCGAGATTTGAAGAACAATATGCCAAACAAGATCTAGAGCTAAGAGAAGCGCTCCAGCTCTTGGATTACACTATTTATTTTGACCTCAAAGGAATTCCGCTGCCAACGAATATAAATGGTATTGCGCATTATATGCTGGAAGAAGAAATTATTGTAAAACATGATAATGACTTATATGCAATTACTAATCTTGGTGCGATTCTATTTGCAAAAAGGCTATCAAGCTTCCCGAGGATTGCTCGTAAAGCAATCCGAGTAATCCAGTACAAGGGTAATAATCGTTTAGACATTCTTAAAGAAGATGTTGGTACAAAAGGTTATGCTGCTGGATTCACGGGTTTGATTAAATACATTGAAGCTTTAATCCCTACACAGGAAATCATTAGTGGTGCAATACGAGAGAAAAAGTCCGCATATCCGATCCTAGCAATAAGAGAAGCTGTTGCAAATGCCTTGATTCACCAAGATTTTTCTATTACAGGAACAGGACCGCTAGTAGAAATATTTCAGAACCGCATTGAAATCACAAATCCCGGAACCCCATTAGTAGACATAAAAAGAATAATCGATAATCCCCCGAGATCTCGTAATGAGAAGCTGGCAGCACTTATGCGACGATTAGGAATATGTGAGGAATTAGGGACAGGATGGGATAAAATTGTCGAGAGTTGTGAACGGCTCCAACTACCTGCGCCTAAAATAGATTTATATGAAGAAAGTACAAAGGTCACCTTATTTAGTGAGATACCTTTTTCAAGTATTTCTGCTGAAGATAAGTTATGGGCATGTTACTTGCATGCCTGCATTAAGTATGTCCAAGGCGAACAGCTTACCAACAGCTCGCTGAGAGAAAGGTTTGGATTAAAAAACTCTTCAGCCGGAAGTATATCAAGGTTAATAAAAGAAGCGGTCGAAAAAAAGCTGATTAAACCGCTTGATCCAACTACAGCTCCAAGATATATGAAATACATTCCCGTTTGGGCTTAGTTTAACTTGCTGGTAATTTGCCATGGATGTCAAAAATAAATAATTACTATAAAACAAACCACCATATAAGCCATTTTCAGCATATCTGGATCCAATATATTGTTTATTTTAACTTGCCGGCAACTTGATTATCAGACATTAAAACTTGGTGCTTATATTAAGAATCGCAAAAGTATATCTTTATTAACCAAAAAAGACCACAGGTTAAGCCTGCGGTCTTATTATATGTATAACTTTGTATCACGCGTCAAATTTCAAGGGTTTGCAGGCGGTCTCAGCGCAGTTTGACCCGGGAAACGTAGCCCAATCAGCTTGCAAGCAGGCTGAGCTGCTTTCTAATGCCCTGTCCTCTGTCCCGCAAGTATTTTATCTCGTTTTCAAGCTCGTTTATATAGTTCCCGGTCGATAGAATCGGCCTTGAGTAGTCGTAAAACAGCCCCTTGTTGGCGTTCGGCTGCTCAAAGGAGGCAAAACCGATGTCCGGTTCAAGCTTCGAGAGCATTTCGCTAAGGGCAGAGTCAAGCTCCCTGATTTCCTTCAGTTTTAAGCCCGAAAGCAATTTCGTGCGGAGCTTTCCTATAGGAACTCCCACTAAGGGAATAAAGCCGAAAACATCTATGATATTGGCCACACGGAGCTTTTTTTCGGCTTCATCAAGCATCCCGGACATCTCAAGACACTGGCTTTGCAGGCTTTCCTTCAGCTGCGCGTCAACCAGAGCCGGCAGGGCCTTTCCGATTTTCGCGCCCAGCTCAAATACGTCCCGCGCTCCTTTAATCTCCGGCTGAGATAAAAGGCTCTTCAAAGCGGGGTACTCGCCCAGCTCTCCGACATGCTCCTCGACCGTATCCGCTATCGCCTCGGGGTTCTTAAACATCGCCTCTATCCGGTCAAGGCTGAAGCGTGCCATCAGCAAATAGCTAAGCTGCCTCAATCTCTCGCTTGCGCCCTGGTCATCAGTCTCCGGGTTAAGCAGACCTCTGCTCTGGATGGCTTTGACCAATTTTTCCGGCAGCACGGTTTGCCGAATCACTTTCTTTTCAGTCATCCGAAATCCCCCTGCTTCCATATCATTTATTTATTTTAATTTTATTGTCGGCCTGAAGGAGCTTGCTTGCCGCGCCAAACTTTTTTGGGGCATATCGCTTCCATCATAACAATCGCGCCCTCAAGGCGGTTTTTCTAAAAGCATTTCGGAGGCTCCGTCGCCAGCAGGGCCAGCGCATCCCCAAGCTGGTTGAACAGGAGACCCAAAAACGCTATTTCCTCCTTGCTTCTGTCCTTTGCAATCGCAAGCGCCAGCGCGGTGACAAACGTGGCCCACTCGCATGAACGCATCAAACCACCCCCAGTTTAAGATATGTCATCAAAAACCGTGTGTGATTGATGATTTTTACGCCGCGCCCGCTCAGGAAATGTTTTTGCATCAATTGGGCTTTAAGTACACAAACAGGTCGTAGTTCGGGGTTACCGTGTTTCCGTAATCGTCCTGCAGGAAGCAGCATATGTATATGTTTTTTGCATCGCTTTTTACATTGTAAAACAGGGTCTGAACGATGTTGCCGTCGTTAAGCTGCACGACGTCCGCAATCGCCAGAATCGCGCCGTTGTCGTCGAGCAGGACGCAGTACATCTTCTCAACGTCCGAGGGCATCTCCGTCACCATGAGCACGGTCAGCCGCCCGCCGACGTTTATCTTGTACTTATAGTAGTCTATGTCCGAGTCCGAGGATATCCAGCCGTTAATCGTCTGCCCGTTGGAGGTAATAAGCTGGGCCGAGGACATGGAGTTGTTCGGCTCGACCTCGGGCCTGTTGTCGTCGTATATCCAGACCTGGTAATACGCGGTCTGCAGGTAGAACTGCTCCATTGTGAGGGGCGACGAAGTGTCGACCGCCGCCAGCTCCTTTATGTTTACGGCGAAGTTTATGTTCTGGCCGGTGGTCAGCGTAAGGCTGTTGATGCCTATGACCTCCCCGTAAATGTTGAGAAGCGGTCCGCCGCTGTTCCCGGTCGAAATCGGGGCGGTTATCTGTATGCAGTTTATCCCTTCGACCAGCCTCGAGGCCGAGGACACAATGCCGTTTGAGAAGGTTCCGGTCAGGCCCTTGGGGCTGCCCAGAGCATAGACAGTCTCGCCCGTTTTTACCTCGCGGCTTGAGATTCTAAGGAAGGGCGTGCCGCTCTTGTCAATCTTAATCAGCGCAAGGTCCCTGGCCTTATCGTAGCCGAGCACATTTGTGACCTCGTACACGCTGCCGTCGTTCAAGGTCGCGGTAATCCTGTAAGCGCTCTCAATGACATGGTAGTTGGTCGCTATCGTGCCGTTTTCGTCTATGAAGAAGCCCGAGCCCAGGGACTCGGCTACCCCGCTCTTGTTGTAGATTGTAAGCTCAACGGTCGCCGGCGCCGCCAGGGTATATATCTCGGTCGAGCTGTAGGTCGCGGTGCTCCACTGCGCGATGACCGTAATATCCGAGCGCACCTCGCTGAACGGGGCGCTCCAGCCCATGAAGTCGTAGCCTTCCCTCGTGCAGGTCGGCGCGACAGCAGCCGCGCCCTCCTTTACGGTCTGCACGAGATGGCCTTCCACGAGCGTGCCGCCGTTTAAGTCGAAGGTGACCGTGTAGGCCTTTGCCCATATCGCCTTAACCGTCACATCCTCCGTGACGTTATCATAGGAGCCCGTCCAGCCGTCCAGCAGATACCCGTCGCGCCAGACTTTGGGGGGAACTGCGCTGCCTCCGGCCCTTACGCTTTGCACGGAGTAGCCGGAGACGAGGGTCCCGCCGTCAAGGTCGAAGGTGACGGTATAGGCCCTGCTCCAGAGCGCCTTTACGGTCATATCCTGCGTTACATTTGAGAAATCCTGGTCCCAGCCGTCAAAGAGGTAGCCGTTCCTTGCGACTACAGGCGCCTCCGCAGAGGAGCCGTCCTTAACCTTCTGGACAAGCTCGCCTTCGGCCGAGCCGCCGTTCGGGTCAAAGGTCACTGTGTGCAGCTTAAGCCACCTTGCCGTGACCGTTGTCGCGCTTGTTATCTCCTGGAAGTCCCCGTCCCAGCCGTCGAAAACATAGCCCTCGCGCTCGAGAACGGGCGCAACGGCAGAGCCGCCGTTGGACACTATCTGCTCGGTCTCTCCGCTCACGACAGTCCCACCGGCGGGGTTGAATACAACCGTATGTACCTTCTCCCAGATGGCGGAGACAGTTTTGTCGCTGTTTATCGGCGAGAGGACGTCGTTCCAGGATACAAACCTGTACCCGGGCTTTTCGACAATCGGAGGAACAGCGCTTCCGCCCTCCTCCACCTTCTGCTGGAGCTCCCCGCCGCCAATCCTCATGCCGCCGTTGGTGTCGAAGGTAACAGTATATGTTTTACTGCAGGCTGTGAGAAATACCAAAAGAAAGACAGCCCACAAGGCTAGCAACACTGACTTTTTATTTAACATATCAGGGCGTACTCCTAAGCTCGTCTCTTTTTTATTTTTTCTATTTTATAATACCGCATATGGAAATGCAACATTATTTAAACCCCCTGGCTCCCTAATATTATAGACGTTAATTTTGATTTTTTGTTCTATTTTTCCAATAAATATATGAGCCTCAAAACGGTTATTAATATAGAAGATATGTGAAATTCAAACCCGGCATATAGGAAGCTAACGGCTGACACCTGCCGCACAACAAAGTCACGAAAGACGGAGGCATGGAAATGAGAATAACCGAACTTTTTAAGCAAAAAATGACCTTTTCCTTCGAGGTGTTTCCGCCCAAGATGGACCAGCCGATGGAGCCGCTCTTCGAGACGCTCGAGCACCTGTACAGGTTTAAGCCCGACTTTATAAGCTGCACCTACGGCGCGGGCGGCACAAACGTCGGGCGGAACCTCGAAATATGCAAGGCCATACACGGCTCCGGCAAGGCCATAGCCCTTACGCACTTTACCTGCATAGGGAACACGAAGGAGAGCATCAGAAAGCAGCTTCAGGACTATCTCGACAGCGGCATAGAGCATATACTCGCGATGCGCGGCGACCTGCCGGCCGGCTGGGAAGGCACGCGCGGCGATTTCAAGTACGCAAACGAGCTTGTGGAGTTTATCAAGTCGAACTTCCCGCAGTTTACGATAGCCGTCGCGGGCTATCCCGAAAAGCATATCCAGGCGGGCAGCTTCACCGAGGACATCGCACATCTCAAAGTCAAGGTCGACGCCGGCGCCGAGTTCATCATGACCCAGCTCTGCCACGACGTGGAGAAGTACCTGCGCTGGGTGGAGAAGATCCGCAGGGCGAACATCAACCTTCCGATAGTGGTCGGCGTCATGCCGGTCCTTGCGAAGGACGCGACTATACGCATGGCGGTTTCAAACGGCAGCTCAATCCCCGGCGACCTTGCCGAAGTCATAGGGCGCTGGGGCGACAGCCCGGAGGATTTCAAGAAGGCGGGCAAGGAGTACACCATAAAACAGATTTTCCGCTATATAGACGCGGGCATCGACGGACTTCACATCTATACGCTCAATAAGTGGAAGGATGTAAGCGAGATTCTGAACAAATCGGGCATCCGCGTCGCAGAAGAGTAGGCAAAAAGCCTGGTTTATATAAAGCCCCTGCCGGCTACGGCAGGGGCTATTTCCCGAAGGAAAGCCGATTATGCGATTGTATTAACCTGCTCTTTATGCTACAATCCTCTGGAAAAGGAGGTCTGTTGATGTCGAAAAAGAAGACAGCTGCCGAAAAGATGCGCGGCCGCTTTTTCAGGCGCATTCGAGCCGACTTTAAGAGGCAGCCGCTCGTATTTATGACATATTTCATCCTTCGTCTCCTGGTTATCGTCATAATGATAACCCAGTTCTACAACGAGTCCTATGACTCGGTATTCCTGTGCCTGCTTACGCTCTTCCTTTTCTCGCTCCCCTCCTTTGTGGAAAAGCGCCTTAAAATCGAAGTGCCGAGCACGCTTGAAGTGCTTATACTGCTCTTCATATTCGCCGCAGAAGTTCTGGGCGAGATACGCGAATATTATGTCATATACGCGTACTGGGACGTCCTGCTCCACACGGTCAACGGCTTTCTCTGCGCCGCAATCGGCCTTGCGATGATTGACATACTCAACCAGAGCGATCGTTTCGTCTTCCGGCTGTCGCCGCGCTTTGCGGCGATGGTCGCCTTCTGCTTTTCAATGACCATAGGCGTGCTGTGGGAGTTTTTTGAATTCGCCATGGACACGTTCTTCGGCATGGATATGCAAAAGGACACGATAATCCCCGTGATAAGGTCCGTAATGCTCAACCCCGAGGGAAGAAACGTCCCCGTGACCGTCGCAGTCGAAAGCGTGATTGTAAACGGCGTAGAGTGGAACCTCGGCGGCTACCTCGACATAGGCCTTGTCGACACTATGATGGACCTGTTCGTCAATTTTATCGGGGCCGCCGTTTTCTCGGTGTTTGGATATTTCTACATAAAGAACCGCGGCGAGGGCAGGGGCAGCTTCGTCACGAGCCTTCTGCCGAAGAAAATCCGCGAGACCCTCGCCGAGGAGCTTGCCGAGAGCGGGCAAATGGAACTTGCAAACGACGACGAGCCTGATGACAACTGAATTCTGCAGGCGGGGGGAAAGCCCTCCGCCTGCTTGTTTTAAGTTCGCCGCCCAAAGCAAATAAAAAGAGGAAGCTCGACTCTCTCCGCCAAATTCTTCGCAAGCTTACGCGGGCTTCGACGTAGGGTCCGTATATTTTTCAAATTGGCCGGACTTTTAGGAATTAATTTCTATTTAGTGGAATTTATTAACATTTCCAACACAGTTATCCACAGTCTGCTGCCGAAATTTGACGAAATCGCTCGCAAATCAACCCTCTCGGCGCCTTTTGGGGCTGTAAATGCCGAAGATGTGCAAATAAAGCCGGCAGGAAAAGACCTGCCGGCTGTTTTTGAATTGCCCTTTTTCAGTTTTTCTCCTGCGTCGGAGTGGCGATTACCTCTTTGAGCGCGGTTGCGAGGCCCGCGATTGCCTGTATCTCGGAGGGTATTATTATCTTCGTCGCCTTGCCGTCGGCTGCGGCCGTGAACGCCTCGAGCGAGCGAATCTTTATGAAAGCGTCGGAGGGGTTTGCCTCGTTGATGAGCTTAATGCCTTCCGCGACCGCTCTCTGGACCGTCAAAATCGCCTCGGCCTGGCCGGTCGCCTCGAGAATCTGCGCCTGCTTCTTCGCCTCGGCCCTCAGAATCTCGGCCTCCCTCTCGCCCTCGGCGACGAGAATCGCGGAGCGCTTTTCGCCCTCGGCGCGCAGTATAGCTTCGCGGCGCTCGCGCTCGGCCTTCATCTGCTTTTCCATGGCGTCCTGAATTTCTCTGGGCGGGATAATGTTCTTAAGCTCCACGCGGTTTACGCGGATACCCCAGGGGTCTGTCGCCTCGTCGAGGATTATTCTCATCTTGCTGTTTATAGTGTCTCTGGATGTCAGGGTCTGGTCGAGCTCCATATCGCCTATGATGTTTCGCAGCGTCGTCGTCGCGAGGTTTTCAAGCGCGACCATCGGGTGCTCGACGCCGTAGGTAAAGAGCTTGGGGTCCGTTATTTCGAAATAGACAACCGTGTCAATCTGCATGGTGACGTTGTCCTTCGTGATGACGGGCTGGGGCTTGAAATCCGCGACCTGCTCCTTAAGGGACACAACTTTCGCAACCCGCTCGATAAGCGGAATTTTGAAATGCAGGCCGACCGTCCAGGTCGTGTGGTAGGCGCCCAGGCGCTCGATTACATAGGCCTTCGCCTGCTGGACGATGATAATGTTTTTCGCGATAATCAGCAGGACCAGGGCTATAAAGACGACAATCGCGGCTGTGCCGACAATGTTTTCAAATCTCGGCATGTTTTTCCTCCTTATTTTTATTTTGAAGTCCCCGATACAGTTTCGGCTGAACCCAGCTTTTCAACGATGAGCTTTACGCCTTCTATTCGGATTGAGCGGACCTGTTCTCCCTTTTCAATTATCTCTCCGCTCTCCGAGCGGGCGCGCCAGAGCTTTCCGCCGACATGGACGGCGCCGGTTTCACGCAGATTGTCGATACGCTCGGTGACAATGCCGACCATGTCCAAAACCCTGTCCGCGTTCGTCGCAACATGCCTGGCGGAGAGGAGTTTCTTGGACAGCGGGCGCGTGATGACAAGCGTAAGCGCCGTAAAGATGATAAAGCAGGCCAGCTGAACTATGATTTTCGCCTTCAAAACAGCGCTTATAAATGCGGCCAGCGCGCCCACGGCAAACCAGATTGAAACAAGGCCCACGGTCGCCGCCTCGATCACGATAAAGACAATAAAAGCGACCAGCCATATTACTATCAAAACACAGCCCCCCTTATAACAGATAAGGCACCGGCGAAAACGCGTATCTGACACGGCGCCCCAAGGCCTTTTTCGGCGTCCCAAAGGTTAGACGAAGTTTTGTAAAAAACTGTTCCTTTGGCAGCGCTTAATAAATGTCCTCGGCCCACATTTTTATCATATGGGCTCTGTTACTACAAATTACATATTACCTAAATCCAGATATTTACTAAATTATATCATGCCGCGGTTTTTGTGTAAATGATTAAAAATTGGCTTTACAAAACCAAAGGTGCCGCCTTTCAGGGCGACACCTTTTTTAAATTTTTCAAATGGTCGTAGATGCTTGTTCCTCTCGAATCTATCCCGACGGTAAGCGGAAATTCCTCGACGGTCATCCGTTTTATCGACTCGCAGCCGAGCTCCGGGAAGGCTATTACCTCCGAGGATTTTATATGCCTTGCTATAAGCGCGCCCGCGCCGCCTACCGCGCAAAAGTATATTGCGCCGTTTCTGACTATAGCGGAGACTACCTCCGGGCTGCGCTCGCCCTTGCCTATCATCCCGAGAAGGCCGAGGTCCAGAAGCCGGGGCGTGAAGGCGTCCATTCTCCCCGAAGTCGTCGGCCCGCAGGAGCCGACGACCATGCCCTCCCTTGCTGGCGTGGGCCCGGCATAGTATATTACAGCGCCGCGAATCTCAAAGGGCGGCTGCCTTCCGGCCTCAAGCAGCTCGAATATCCTCTTGTGAGCGGCGTCCCTCGCGGTATATATTGTGCCGGAGAGAAGCACCCTGTCTCCGGCCCGGAGCTCTGGTATCATCGTCTTTAGCTCGGAGGTGTTTATATTATAAACTCTCTGACCCATCTGTTCCTCCCTGCTTTTCGGCCCTGCATTAAAACTCCCGGCGTTAAAAGATAATACAAAGAGCCGCTTTACTCGCCCACGCCCTTGTCCTTTTTTATGAGGTTGTCTAGGCTCTCAAGGTCGTCGGCGGTCTTTTCAAGCACCGTGTTCACAAGGCTAATGCGCTCGCCCATTCGGTTAATCTCCCCGCGCAGGTGCGCCGCCGTAACCTCAGTGCCCGACCTTATCTCCTCGTACTCGCTCTTGAGCGTGGAGATTATCTCGCCGACCCTGTCCATTATCCTCTCGTACTCGGACATAGCGCGCTCCTCTATCTCCTGCGCCCTCTTGAGCGCCTCGACCTCGAGCTCCGAGAGCTTTCTTTTCATCTTCTCGTAGCCCGATATTATCTCGGCGTCGCTGTTTATCTTTTCCTGCATCGAGGCTATGGTCTCCCTAAGGCGCTCGTTCTCCTCGCACTCGGCCTTCAGCCTTTCAATCTCGCCGTTTAGCTCCTCGTTCTGAGCGCCAAGCTCCGCCGCCTGACGGGAAAGCTCCTCGACCCTGCTCTTCAGCTCCTGATTTTCCTCTTTCAGCTTCGAGCACTGCTCTTTGTACTCGTTTAGTTCTCTGGCTATCTTGCTTATATAGGCGGCGACATCCTTGCGGTTGAAGCCGCCGAAAAGACTGCCTCTGAATTTCCCTGTATTGTTCTCGGCCATAATACCCCGCCTTTCGTCTCAGCTCTGAAGCTGTTGATACGCCGCTTTGAAATCACTCGATGTCCGCCGCCACCACCGGAAGCGGGGTGTGCGCGTCCAAGCAAGGCATCTACAAAATCTATATCTATCCAATAAATTTCGTCAGCTTTCCCCCGCGCCCAACAGGCTGCGAGAAAAGCGCCCAAAATACTCCGCGCCCGCCCGTTTCAAGTCGGCGACAGGCTCGATAAAACAATCATTTTGTGGCTATTCTATCACAGCTTGCCGCTTATGGCAATAAAATCTACAAAAAGCCAGGCCCCGCGCGCGGGCAAAAAAATATTAGTATTTATGTTTAGTTATGTTTAGTTATGTAATATTCACCCGTATTGAATAACTGACAACCATTTCTATCCCGTGAAAACCTTGAAATATTCAGAGTTGTGCACATTTTCCACAGAGTTATCCACATTGATTATGTCAACCGGAGATTAATAATATGCAAAGGAGGTTAACATAATAGCAAAAGCTGTCATTTTAAGGCGCGCAAAAAACTCTTGACAAGATAAAATTTCCAATATATAATTACGCCCAAAAAACCGTTGAGTGGGAATAGTAGCTGTCAGGAGAACGTCAAAGAGAGCCGCGGTCGGTGAAAAGCGGTACGGTATCCGGCAGTGAATGGGCCCATGAGGGCAAACCGAAAGGCGGAAAACCGGCCGAGTAGGGGCGACGGAGTGGCGCTTCGTTAAAAAAGCCGGCACATGACAGTGTGCGCAGAGTGGGCGCAAAATACTTGCGTCAAGCCGGGTGGCACCGCAGGAGCTCAATGCTCTTGTCCCAGCATCAGTATCGTTGGGGACAAGAGCATTTTTTGTTGCCTGTCCCCAATAGAAAAAATGAAAGGGGTAAATGAGAATGGCAAAGCAAGTTCCGTACAAAATCTATCTCACCGAGGCAGAGCTGCCCAAAGCTTGGTACAACGTCCGTGCGGACATGAAGACTGGCCACAGTCCCATGCTGCACCCGGGCACCTTAAAGCCCGTGACGGCGGAGGACCTCACTCCCGTATTCTGCGAGGAGCTCGTTAAGCAGGAACTCAACTCTACCGACAGGTACATCGAAATTCCGGAGGAGATACGCGACTTCTACAAGATGTACCGCCCCTCTCCGCTGGTTCGCGCCTACTGCCTTGAAAAGGCACTCAACACTCCCGCGAAGATTTACTACAAGTACGAGGGCGGCAACACCTCGGGCAGCCACAAGCTCAATTCCGCCGTCGCGCAGGCCTATTACGCCAAGAAACAGGGCCTCAAGGGCGTGACGACAGAGACCGGCGCCGGCCAGTGGGGTACTGCCGTGTCGATGGCCTGCAGCTACTTCGGCCTCGACTGCCGCATATACATGGTCAAGGTCTCCTACGAGCAGAAGCCCTACCGCAAGGCGGTAATGGAGACCTACGGCGCAAAAATATTCGCCTCGCCCTCGGATACCACCGAGATAGGCAGGAAAATACTCGCCGAGTTCCCAGAAACGACCGGCAGCCTCGGCTGCGCCATCTCCGAGGCCGTAGAGGCGGCGCTGACGAACGAGGGCTACCGCTACGTGCTCGGCAGCGTCCTCAACCAGGTTCTCATCCACCAGTCGGTAATCGGCCTCGAGGCGAAGGCCGCCATGCTCAAGTACGACGAATATCCGGACATTGTAATCGGCTCGGCAGGCGGCGGCTCGAACCTCGGCGGCCTCATGGCACCGTTCATGGAGGATAAGCTCGCGGGAAGACGCGCCCCGTACTTCATCGCTGTCGAGCCCGCCTCCTGCCCCTCCATGACCAGAGGAAGATTTGCCTACGACTTCTGCGACACCGGAAAGGTCACGCCGCTTGCAAAGATGTACACGCTCGGCTCGGCCTTCATACCCTCGGCCAACCACGCGGGCGGGCTGCGCTACCACGGCATGAGCCCGATTCTCTCGCAGCTCTACCACGACGGCTATATCGACGAGGCCAGGGCCGTCGAGCAGACCTCGGTATTCGAGGCGGCGGTGCAGTTTGCAAGGGTAGAGGGCATACTCCCCGCTCCGGAGAGCGCGCACGCCATACGCGTGGCGATAGACGAGGCGATAAAGTGCAGGGAGAGCGGCGAAGAGAAGACCATACTCTTCGGCCTCACCGGGACCGGCTACTTCGACCTCTCGGCCTACATGGCATACAACGAGGGCAGGATGAGCGACTACATCCCGACGGACGAGGACCTCGAGAGGGGCTTTGCGAGCATACCCTCGCTCCCGGGCATCCAGTAAGCAAAAAAGACAGAGGAGATGGTTTACCCATCTCCTCAAACTGTCGACAAAGCCCTTTCGGGCGTTACCGACAAAAAACTGCATGCAGGTCGCTCAGCCGCTCCCTGCATGAGATGTGTCATTTCCGACGCACATGTCGCCGGAAACGACGCAATTTGAATCCTTTTGCCGCTGCGGCGGCAAACTC
>Ga0134093_1000225_pt1 | contig 68922 bp, 59 predicted proteins | sample 4_1taG_FD_94452 | JGI IMG/M metagenome (GOLD analysis project Ga0134093, IMG submission 94452) | Switchgrass degrading microbial communities from high solid loading bioreactors in New Hampshire, USA - 4_13_20_68_A1 metaG | ecosystem: Engineered > Bioreactor > Semi-continuous > Anaerobic >...
GCTATTTTATGTCTACCTCACCTAGGTGGTCTTGTTGTCATGCGTTTCATTAACGTCAGGAGCCTAAAAAAATTTCTCAAAATTTTTATTATAAACTCTTGACTTTAATTAGCTGGTCTTTTAGTGAAGTGATATCAGCTTTGGGTAAACTTATTCTATCCGGAGATTTATTCATTCACATTGGCTCAAGTTTGCAAAGATCCATGGGTGGACTGTTTTTGGCTGTAGCTATAGGAATACCTTTGGGCATATTTATAGGCTGGTTTAAATCGGTTGAAAAATTGCTCGATCCTTTACTTCAGGTATTCAGGAACACATCAACTCTTGCACTTTTTCCTGTGTTCATCTTGCTTTTCGGCCTTGGAGAGTTATCCAAAGTGGCAATTATATTTTGGGGTACATTGTGGGCAACACTTCTCAATACCATAAACGGTGTTAAAAGCGTAGACCATTTGTTAATAAAAGCAGCAAGATCAATGAGTGCATCCAATTTCTTTATTTTCCGCAAGATTGTGCTTCCTGCCGCCACTCCATCAATTATAACAGGCTTTAGACTAAGTGCCTCCACCTCAATACTCATATTGGTGGCGGCAGAAATGTTAGGTTCAAATTCGGGTCTGGGTTTCCTTATATTCTATTCCGAGCAGAAATACGATATTGCAGAAATGTATTCCGGAATTATGACCATTTCCATTTTGGGCCTTTTGATTAACTATTTGATAGTAGCTTTTGAAAAGCGTCTTTTGGTATGGAAGAAAGCTGAATAAGCAATTTCCGCTTAATTTCCGGTACATAAATTTAATTAATTTAATCAAAGCATAAATTTAATTTTTCAAGGAGGTAAAAAAATGAAAAGTTTTTCATTAAAATTCTTTACGGTACTGCTGGTTCTGTTTGCACTCCTGACAGCTTCTGCCGGGTGTGGCAAATCGGTCGGCAATAGTTCGGATGCAGCATCCGGCAAAGGCAGCTCAAGCAATTCTTCAAAAAGTACCGATGAACAATCGGATTTTGACGTTATAAAACTTCCGAGTTCGTCAAATCCGCTTAACGTCGACACAATAACCATAGCAGAGGAACTCGGCTTGTTCAGGGAGCAGAAAATTAAAATCGAAAGGATAGGTATTGTTCCCTGGGCACAGCTTATCCCATCCCTTGTGTCGGGGAAACTGGATTTTGCCAGCGGCCATATAAACCGTGTTGCTGCTGCTGTTGCCGCCGGTGCAAAAGTCAAAGCAGTCGCTGCAAATACATTAACAACCAAGGAAAAGCCTCATATGACTTTTGTGGTCAAGGAGGAAAGTCCTATTAAATCACCGGAGGACATTTTGGGAAAAAAGATTGCCATAATGGCCTATGGTGGCTGTAATGAATACACCCCTTACGAATACCTGAAAAAGAACGGTATCAGTGACCCTAAAGGTAAATTTGACATTGTTGTCGTACCGGCAGGCAAGGAAGAGGAAACATTAAGAAAAGGTGAAGTTGAAATCGCCGGAACCCATGACGATCCCTCCAACCTCTTGGACCGCGGAGGTGTGAGAATACTTTTCACCGATTATGACATATGGGAAGATGTGGGAGGCCAGGCACCGTTCTTTGCAGCCGAATCATTCATAAATGAAAATCCTGACCTTGTAAAACGTTTTGTAACGGTTATAGGTCAGGTAAACAAGTGGATCAATGAAAATCAGGAAAAGGCCATAGAGATAAATGCAAAAGTTTATAATGTCGATGTTTCAAAGGTTAGAGTCGGCTACTATGTTTCCGATGCCGTAATAAAAGAGGAAACCGTAAAGCTGTGGATAGATATTTTAAACGGTTATAACGATTTAAAGAGAAATATAGAACCAAGTGAAATATACACCAATGAATTTAACCCCAATTACAAAAAGTAGTTTCTTTTCAACTTACAATTTATGCAAATATGTTTGTAAACATATAATCTTAACGTAAAAGGAGGAATTTTTTATGGGCTTATTGGAAGATAAAGCAGTACCCGGAAGAGAAGAACGTTTAAAAGCCAGCATGGCTTATGGAGGCTCGGCCTGCACCTTGGCAAAGGCAGACAAGGTATGTCTTAGAAACCAGGAAAGAGCCTTTTCACAGGCAGGATTATGTCAATTGCTGCCCACCTTGGGCATGTTGGCCTCACTGCCTGACACGGCTATTATTGTTCACGGTGCCATCGGTTGTGCTTCCACCGGATTCGGTGCAAACATCGGAAGCAGGTTAAGGCACATACAGATGGGAAGAACAGCTATCAAAGATACAGTTTGGATCTCAACAAACCTAACCGAAAGCGAAGTGGTCCACGGTGGAGAACAACGGCTGGAAGAAACCATATACCAGGTCTATGAGGAACTAAAGCCCAAATCAATAGTTGTTCTTCAAACCTGTGCACCCTCGGTTATCGGTGATGACCTTCACAGCATAATTGATAGAGTGAGGAAAAACCTTGATATACCGGTGCTCGCATCCACTTGCGAAGGTTTCAAGACTAAAATATGGGCAACAGGCTATGATGTAGCCTTCCATGCCATTGTTCACGGCTTTATCGAAAACGACAAGGAAGGTCGCCCTGCCCGGAAACAAGGCAGAAAAGAAGGTGAAAAACCTCTTGTAAACATTATAAATCTTGCCTCTGTAGGACTTACCGATGAGAATGAAATCAGAAGAATGTTAAACAGCATAGGTATTGAAGTCAATATTGGCCCGAACTTTGCCACAAGAGAAGATATTCGAAAAATGACACAGGCAGATTTAACTGTAAGTATCTGCCCCACTCACGATGATTATTTCGTCGACTACTTGTACAAGGAATACGGAATACCCTATGTTTTAAGAGACATGCCCATAGGTCTTGAAAACACCAAAAACTGGCTTCTAGACATTGCCGAAAAAGTCGGACTGAAAAAAGAAGCCGAAAAATTTATTGAAGAGGAAACCCAAAAGACGCTCAAGGCTGTTGAGAAATTTACACCCTATTTAAAAGGTAAAAAGGTTTTCCTAAGTGCCGGAGAATTCAGAGCTTTAGTTACAGGTATGCTTATTCAGGAACTGGGAATGGAAGTAATAGGTCTTAGGGCTTATCATCACGATCATTTCGGTGACGATTTTTATACCAAGATTGTTGAGGCACAAAACGGCAAGGATTTTGTAGTGGATATTGCAAACTTCCAACCCTTTGAGCTTATGAACATTCTAAAAAAAGTCAAACCGGATCTTTTCATCGGCCATGTGTCCGATAATCTGTCTGCTGCAAAACTCGGTTTACCTGCTGCAACCATCTTCAGGGTCTTTGACTATTATGTAGGTTACAGGGGTTTTTACGAGTTTGCCAAGAAGATGACAAGAGTCCTAAAGAATCCGGCTTTCAATAAAAAACTTTCGGAAAATGTCACCCATCCATATAAAAGCAACTGGTATGAAGAAAATCCCTTTAAATTTATTAAAGCTACCAATAGCGAGGATAATTACGATGATGCCAAGGAAGTCTACAATTGCTATAATTTCTAGCCAAGAAAGGAGAAATTCAAATGAGTGGATATATAGAAAGGCCCCGCTACCAATGTGCCTTGGGAGGAGCATTGGCAACCATCAATTCAATCGATAGAGCTGTTGCAATAGTCCATTCGGCTCCGGGTTGCAGTTCGAGTGCCGACAGTGCTGCAAATGTAGGTAGCGGTTACTGGGGAGCTACATACTGCGGCGGAAGACAGACACCAAGTTCAAACATACTGGAAAAAGAAATAATATTCGGAGGCGAAAACAGGCTTAAGGAACAAATCGAATCAACCTTGTCCATAATAGATGGTGATTTGTTTGCAGTTATAACAGGATGTATGACTGATATAATAGGCGATGACGTAAACTCCATAACGGAAATCTTCAGGAATGAAGGAAAAAACATTATTGTGGCTGAAACCGGAGGATTTAAAGGAAATTCGTCCATAGGCTACGACCTCATCTTGGAAGCAATCTTCACCAAGTTCACCAAAAAAAGTTCCGAAAAGAATCCCAGGCTTGTAAATATACTTGGCTTGGTTCCTTCCCAAGATGTCTTCTGGAGGGGAAATCTTACCGAACTTAAGAGAATTTTAAACGAGCTGGGAATTGAGGCAAATACGTTTTTTACTCCTTTTGACAACGTGGACTCATTAAAAACCGCATCTTCGGCCGCTTTAAACATCGTTCTTTCGGAAGTTCACGGTATAAAAGCTGCACAAACTTTCAAAGATATTCATGACACACCCTATATTTCGCTACCGCTTCCAATTGGACCTAGTGCTACAGAAAAGTTTCTCAAAGAAATCGGAAAACACCTTTCAATAAGCAGCAGCAAGGTGGACGAAGTGATAAACAAGGAAAAAGCATGGTATTATAACTATATACACAGTCTCACCGATTTATACAACGACCTTGATCTTCAAAGATATGCAGTTGTCGTAGGCGATGCAAACTACGGATATGCGATAACCAGATTTGTATGCGATGACCTGGGCTGGATTCCTGCTTATACAGCCATTACCGATATTCTGACCGATGAACAGAAAGAATCGGTCAAAAAACAGTTTGAATCCTTCCCTGAGGAATTACGGCCGAAACTTATATTTGAAGAGAATACAAGCCGTATAGCAAAACTCATTTTGGAAGATTTGAAAAACATTCCAAGCGATTACGATCACGCCATAAGCCCTGCTTTCGTATTGGGAAGCACACTGGACAGAACTTTGGCGGCAGAATTGAAGGCAGGTTTCTTCGGAGTATCTTATCCCATTGTAAATAGGGTTATAACAGATCAAAGCTATGTCGGATATCGTGGCGGTCTAAGGCTTGCAACCGATTTATTCAGCGTGATTTTAAGCAATAGATAAATGGATAAACCATTAGAAACTTTCCTATGTTTACCATTAAAGATATAAGCTCATAGTACACTTTACTATGAGCTTATATCTTCAAATCTCTCTTACTAAAACGTTGACCTCTATATATTATGTTTTTGAAATGCCTTCCTACTCTATTTTAATTGCCTCTATTGCACTTAATTTCATAGCTCTCCTTGCCGGATACAAACCAGATACAACTCCAACCATTGTAGCAAACAAAATGGTATATATTGCAAGCCATACCGGAATAGCCGAAATTTTACTTCCTTCGGTGACAGGTCCCATAAAGTTCATAAAACTCAACCCCACTGTATTCAATAAGTAGGACACACCAAGACTGAACATAAATCCTACCGTTCCACCGAATAGACCAATGATTCCGGCTTCAAGCAGAAACAATCTTCGTATATCCGATAATGACGCTCCCAAAACCTTCATTACACCAATCTCTCTGGTCCTTTCATATATTGACATCACCATGGTGTTTCCTATACCAATGGCAGCAACAAGCATTGAAACGGCTGCTATACCTCCAAGTATGGCTTGGAGACTGTTAGCTGTCTTCTGCACCGACTCAAGTATATCGGCAATACTGTAAGCACCAAAGCCCATTTCTTTTATTTTATCCTGAATTTTAATTACATTCTTAATATCTTTCACTTTAACCATAGCCCTGTAGTATTCCTGGCTTGAACCTACTGACTGCGGTCTTTCTCCGTTTGCCCTGCTGTTTTCCGCCAAAAGGCTTTTGAGGCTGTCAATATTCATATAGGAGCCATAATCTTTTTCGCCCATACTCTCCTTAAGCAAGCCCGCCGCCTGTATTTTGTATACTTTGGGAGGTCTCTTGTTCTCCTCTCCGCCGGGAGTTTTCTCTCCATAGCTCAAATCAAAAGACATGGTAAGCCTATCATTCATCAAATCCACCGGAGAAGACTGATCGAAATACATATAGTTATTTCTTGATTTCGGGTTGTAAAAATTATTGCCCACGTATTTTCCAAAAACAATTTCAAGCTTGTCTTGGTTAGTCAAGAGTCTGCCCTCTTCAACTTCAAAACCGAATGCCTTCATTGTTTCAGGCCTTATTCCAATAAGGCTCAAGTAGCTCACATATTTACCCGAAATACACTTTACCGTTGCCTCCAGTAATGGTGTTACTGCTTCCACACCTTCCCAGTCTTCAATTTGTTTAATTACTTTGTCATCAAGCTTTAATTTATTACCTCCAGTTCCCATAGCATCATACATATAGTTATAATTGTCCACATTTATAATGTTCAGACTTCCCATCATTTCGATTTCCTTCATATAGCTTTCCTGCAAACCGATCCCCAAAGAAAGCATGGTGATAATGGCAGCTGATCCTATTACAACTCCTAAAGTGGTAAGAATGGTCCTAAGCTTTCTTCTGAACAGGTTCTTAAATGCCATCCTGATTAAATCTACGCTACTCATCGAGCATCATTGCCTCCTGTCTTTTTCGCACTTTCTTTATTATGATTATTGCTGCTGTAAGGATGACCACAAAGACAAATATGCCCCATACCACAGGATTCTTAATTATTTTAACAAAAAAGTTCCGGTTCTCTCCCTCAGGAAGTATCTCCCCATCTATAGGAGGCATTATATCTATTTCCGGCAGACTCATGGCATTGAGTGTGAACTCTTTCTTAACCTCATAACTCTTTCCGTCTGCATCTTCAAAGGTAAAAACAATATTTCCTGTAGCTTCTCCTTCTTGAGTAGGTATTACAGTAAAATCAAAAGAGTCGCTTCTTCCGGAATCAAAATTACCTACATAATAATTGCCGTTTTGAATCTCAAAATCCCCTTCAGCTTTTAACATTAAATTGTTTAAAACAACCTTCCCCATATTGAAAAACTCTAAAAATACAGGCACAGGTTGGCCTACATACATTTCAGGCGAGAGTGTTATTTCTCCTATTACAAGCCTTGGGTCTATTGTTACCGATACGCTAATTCCCTCTTTTGAACTAATTTCATTCCCTTTTAAATCCTCATATTCCATATCAACCGAAATGGAATGCACCTTTGCAGCGGTTGACGGCAAAGCGTTGAGCTCAATCTCTTTTGTTACCGATTGACCTTTTGGAATACTGTCAATATAGATTGTGTTGCTGCTCTCTACAGGTATAAAAACTCCCTCGGCAGCATTCAGAATCATCTTAATATTCCTAACATCAGTGTTTTTACTTGTATTTTGAACAGTCAAAGTTAGTGTAAAATTGTCTCCCGGCTTTACCGGTGAAGGTTTATAACTGTAACTGCTGACAATCAATTTAGGAACTGTCTTCTCCTGTTCTCCTTCTGTCTCGCTTTCAACCAACACTCCCACATACTGTGATGACGAATACTTGATTGAGCCGTTTTCATATTCCACACTTATTGAAATGGGATAATTCTTCGTAGTGGCATCCTCGGCAACGGAGAATACAAACTCAAGCTTCTTGGAAGTACCTTTTTCAATAAGTCCAATTAATCTGGTGTTCAGAGATTTATTTATAAGTCCTTGTTCACCGGCTACCACCACTTTTACATTCTTTGCATCCACATCACCGCTATTTTTAACTTCAAAACTTAGACTGAAGTCTTTCCCAGGAGCTAGAGATTCTCTAGGGCTTACCACGTTCTCTATTTCTATATTGGGTTGAGTTTCCGAAGTATTATCATTTTTTACTTCTACAAAAAATTGATTTTCCTCACTGTACTTATTACCCAAGCCGTCCTTGTAATCGAGCTTTAATGCCAGCCCATAGTTCTCGGTTTCCAATTTGGGAGACACTTTAATCCTATAGTTTATTGACCTTTGCTCTCCACCTTTCAACTCTTGTATATATATTGTATCTAAAGAACCCTTTAAGCTTATACCGTCTCCACTAAGCCCTGAAAGGCTTACCTTAACATCGCTTGCAGATTCAGTACCTTCATTTTTAACGGTTACTGCTATTACAGCCTCACTACCTGTTTTGACCACTTCGGGATTGATTACAATAGACTTTGGAACAAGTTTCGGTTGTGTGAGATTGCTCACAATTTTAAAATTGATTTTCTCTTCCGAGTCAAAGGTATCTCCATATGAATTCGAGTATTGAATCTTCAACTTTAGCTGATAAGTACCTGACGCTGCCGACCTTGACAGGGGAAAACTCATATTTATCTCCTTCTGTTCATTGGCTTTTAGTGAATCGACCCTGTAGACAACACTCATCTTGTCTATAACAAAAGGCTTTCCCTCTACTTCTTCCAGGACAGGAGTTATGGACACATTTTTTGCCCCATATGAGGAACTGTTTTTTATTTTTAGTTTAAAATTCAACTTGTCCCCAGCATTCCCTGAAGGTATATCCGCTCCCTCAACCAATATAATATTAGGCTTATTCTTTGTTGTATCAACAGGTTCTGAAGGAGTATCCTGGCTGCTAGGACGAGCTTCAATTGTTATAAACTCATTCTGTTCAAGGCTGTCGCCGTCCTTGACATATTTAAAACGTAACGCAATACGTGTATTGGAACCTCCATCGTATTTCAGAGAAACTGATTCGGTAGTGATATCACCAGGATCAATACTTGATGTCAAAAATACTGTTGATCCGGATTGTACCGGATAAAATGAGGAACTGCTATCCAAAATCAGATAGATATCTTTCAATTCCATGTCGGAGTTGTTTTTCAGTTTCAGATTGAGCTTAAATTCCTTTCCCTCATAAATATTAGAAGTCGAAGTAGTAAAGTTCAGCAAAAGCAAATCCGGATTGTTTGCTGTTACCGTAAACAATGAGAAGTTTGTGACAAAGAGCATCAATATTGCAATAAAGCATATCAGTTTTTTACCCATTTATTTTTCATCCCCCGTTTTGATTTCTGTTTTTTCTATATTACCGTCGAGAATATATATTATCCTGTCGGCATAAGCGGCTATTTCCCTATCGTGTGTAACAATAATCAAGGTCTGGTTGTTCTCCCTTGCATAGGAAACCATCAACTCCATAACCTCTTTTGAAGTCCTTGAATCCAAGTTACCTGTAGGTTCGTCTGCAAAAACCAGACTGGGCTTGGCAACAAAAGCCCTCGCTATTCCAACCCTCTGCTGTTGTCCCCCACTCATTTGAGACGGTTTGTGCTTAAGGTGAGTTTTAAGTCCCACCAATTCCAGCATTTTTGCCGCTTTTCTGTCTCTGATAGATTTCGGTATCTTTCTAAAAACTAGGGGAAGACTTACGTTCTCTAGAGCAGTGAGATATGGCATCAAATTATATGACTGGAATATAAATCCAATATTTTCACTTCTGAATTTCGAAATCTGCTTTTCATTCATTTTCTCAAGATGTTTACCATTTATAATAATCTCACCTTTGGTGGGTTTCTCCAAGCCAGCCATAATATTTAACAGTGTGGACTTACCTGAGCCGGATGTTCCAAGCAAGCAGCAGATTTCACCCTTATGTACGGTTAGATTTATATTATTTAAGGCAACAACCTTTTCACTTCCAACTCTATATACCTTTCTAAGATTTCTTATTTCAATAAAACTATCCAAATAAAGATCACCTCCCTTACACTATTTAACATGTGTTAAACTAGCCATTATAATGAAAATTCTTCTATATTAGAAGACGTTTAAAAAAACAATTTAGTTCCACTAAAAACTTTTATTTAGGGAAATAAAATTATTATTTTTTATGAGAATGATTCGTTTGTAGAGATGAGGAAACAAATAAGACGCTTATGTAACCTTTCAAATTTTCAAAAATAATGCCTCTACGGATACTTTCAAAGAAATGCAAAAAAGACTTTACATCTGCTTAATCCCTGATAATTATAACCAAAATAAAAACGATGATAAAAACAAATTGTGGAGACTGACTTTTTTAAGTTAGTCTCCACAATTCCAAGTTTCTTATCCTTGTTTTTTTACAAACTCACCAATCTTTTTATCTGCATTTGATATGTGTTTTGTCAACCAATCCAAAATAAATTGATTGGCTTTAAAAATTACCGTTATGTTAGCCCCTGCAGTTTCGTAATCCTTCCTTAATTCCGATAACTTTTTAATGAATTCTTCATTCATTTTCTTCTGCTGAGCCAATTCGGGATAATTGATGCTAGCCATATACCTTTCTTCATCTCTGAAATGTGTCTTTGTGTATTCATCAAGAAAATCGAACATTTGAACAATGTATTCCTTTGATTTACCGCTCTTTCCCGCTTCAAACAGCTCCCCGGCTTTCTTAAACCATTCCTTGTGCTGATTGTCTATTAATTCCACTCCTACTTCCAAATTCTTTGTCCACAATAGTGCCATTGTAAGCCTCCTAACAATTTATTAATCTTCCAATAACATTATTTCCTTTTGTTTAATTCATAATCTTATCTTTATATCGGAAGAATTTGTAATAAATTTAGCACTATTTAAAAACACATAAAATAGCTTAAAATTTAGCGGCACAGCATGAAAAAAGATTTACTTTTATTCCACAATATCACCGGTTTTATAGGTTCCTCTTAAAACTCCTGTTGCCAGTACGTTTCCTGTTTTACCTTTTGAAGTATCAAGGGCTTTAATGATATCGTCAAGGGATGGATTCACGTTGTCAAAACGGCCTGAGTAGGAATCCGGAGAGTCCTTTAAGGCAAATGTTCTAACCTCGTATGTATGAACTCCGCTCGGTGGATAAGGCCCGATGTATTGGCTGTCTTCAAGCTTTGCACCCAATTCCAGTTCTGTTACTTTTACATCCTTTGCAATCCAGTGGCACCAATTACCCGCTGTAATATCAAACATATAGATGGCATAACAAGAAGCAGATTCTACCGGTGACCAAGATAATTGCGGTGTTTTGTTCTCACCATCAGAGGATGTAATAACGGTTTTCCACTTTCCTTCACTGTTTAGAGAAGTTGAAGTAATCTCAATTTCATTTTCCAATATTGACGTTCTTTCAAAGTTTTCAGTTTTGGAGCAAGCAACAAAGATCACAGTCAGAAGCATAAACATGATAAAATATGTAGCCAGGCGTTTCATAGAATCTCTCCTAACTTTGATATTCTCTATGAATTATAATGAAAATTGAGAAAATAAGCAATAACTGCTTCAATTCTCTCTTTTCCGGAATTTTCATTGGGGCTAAGTTTCATTTCAAATTAATAAGCTCATTATAGCTAAATATGCTTTTTAAGCTGTTCTTCCATATCTCTTCTGCCATACATAATACGAATAACATAAACAATCTTCTTCTCTTTGTCCGGAATATACAGTATGACAAAATTATCTACTGGCATAATCCTAATTCCCCTGCTGACCATGGTTCCTTCTCGTAAACACGAAAACGCTCCGGTATTTGACTCAGCTCCATAATTCCTTCTTCTTGTCGATTAATCTTGTTGACAGCACTTTCTGGAGAACATAATTCAAAGGCAATATACTCATATATGTTTCGTAAATCGCTCTCTCCCTGTGCAGTTATTTCAATTTTGTACATCATAAATTGTACTCATTGCGAATATCTGAGAATACTTGCTTTGCCGACTTCGTACGTCCCTCAGCAACATCATTATATCCTTTCTCAAACTCAATATTTATCTGCTCATCAGTTAGCGTACTAATATCCAATGGTCTGTCATATGGAATTTTTACCTCAAAAGGAAGACCTTTATGAAGGATAATTTGTTTATAGAACATATTGATTGCATTAGATGCAGTAATACCAAGTGCTGCAAGAATTTTCTCAGCTTGTTCTTTTACTTCCGGTTCTATTCTTGCGTATAAATTAGCTGATTTAGCTGCCATTATATATCACTCCTTTACATGAACAACTGAATGTTTTGGATAATTACATTATACTCATTTGTACGTACATTAGCAATACATTGTCACACCATTCATCGAAAAGCAGTAACCTGTTCCATTCAAAATCATCTTAAAAACTTTTATTTCACAAAAAATAATTTTTAAATTTCACTACAACTAAATCCTAGCCCAAGTCGACCTTGGAGATAATTTTGGGATTTTAGGAATTTATAAAATTAACCGATTTCCATCAAGCGACTTTTTCCAAAACCAGAAATAACGAAATATATAAAGGACAGCAGATTAGAGCTGTCCTTTATATAAGTTTGAGAATTCTTTCTCTTATTCAATCTCGTCAAGCCACTCTTTTGCATCGGCATCACTGGGCATACGCCAATCCCCCCTTGGGGACAGACTTATGGTTCCGACTTTAGGTCCATCCGGAAGGCATGATCTCTTAAACTGCTGTGAGAAAAACCTCTTTATAAAAACTTTCAACCATTTATTGATCTCTTCCTTGGAATACTTTCCTTCAAAAGCTTTTTGGGCGAGGAAGGAAATCTTCTTCGGTGGAGCACCGTACCTTATCATATGGTACATAAAGAAGTCATGCAGTTCATAAGGACCGACAATGTCCTCGGTTTTTTGCTTAATTTCACCTTCAGCACTAGGCGGAAGCAGTTCCGGTGATATAGGTGTGTCCAGTATCCTGAACAGTATATCCTTAACCTTGTTGTCCACCATGTTTTCGGCAACCCATTTAACCAGGTATTTTACCAGTGTCTTCGGAATACTGCAGTTTACCGAATACATGGACATATGGTCTCCGTTATAGGTACACCATCCCAAAGCAAGTTCCGAAAGATCACCGGTACCTATAACCAATCCGCCGAGTTTGTTGGCAAGATCCATAAGAATCTGGGTTCTCTCCCTGGCCTGTACATTTTCATATGTAACATCGTGAACATTGACATCGTGGCCGATATCTTTAAAATGCTGGATACAAGCATCCTTTATATTAATTTCCCTTATACTCACCTTCATAGCCTTCATTAGTTCCATGGCATTGGTGTAGGTAATATCGGTTGTTCCAAATCCCGGCATTGTAACCGCTATGATATTTTCCGGGGAAATTCCCAAAAGCTCATAGGTTTTTGCCGTTACCAGCAAAGCCAGTGTAGAATCCAATCCCCCTGAAATTCCGATTACCGAGTACTTTAAACCGGTGTGTTTTATTCTTTTCGCCAGGGCACCGGTTTGAATCGAAAAAATCTCTTTGCATCTCACATCCCTATTGGCAGTATTGGAAGGTACAAAGGGATATGCAGCGATATACCTTGTCAGTTCAAAACTTTCGCTATCTTTTTGGTTAAATGGAATTCTTCTGTATTTTTTATCTCCGACACCCTCCATAAAGCTGGTGTTCTTTCTTCTGTCGTTTACAAGCTTTTGAATATCTATCTCGGAAAAAATAATCTGATCGTCGTCTAAAAATCTCTCCGACTCGGAAAGAAGCGAACCGTACTCCGCAATCATAGCATGTCCTCCGAAAACCACATCGGTGGTTGATTCATTGACATTGGAGGAGGTATATACATAACCGGAAATACACCGGGCTGACTGCTGTCTTACCAGTTCTTTTCTATACTCATACTTGCCTATTATCTCATTGCTGGCAGAGGGATTAAAAATCAGTGTGGCACCGTTCATTGACTGGTAAGAGCTTGGAGGTATGGGCACCCATAAATCCTCACATATCTCTATACCGAAACACAAATCAGTGTTTTGACTGTTTTCAAACAGAAGATCCGTGCCAAATGGCACACTTTGTCCGCATATAACGACAGTATCCACTAAAGCTTTATTCCCGGAAGCAAACCATCTTTCCTCATAAAATTCACTGTAATTGGGTATAAAAGTCTTCGGAACAACTCCTAGAATTCTACCCGATTGAATTACAACAGCACAATTGAAAAGTTGATTGTTCAAACTTACAGGCATTCCCAATATAGCAACCAAATCGGTATTTTTTGTATTGTCCAATACATTTTCCAGTTGTTTTACAGCTTCCTTCAAAAGTATTTCTTGGTGAAACAAGTCACCGCAGCTATAAGATGTTATGCAAAGCTCCGGAAATACCAAAAACTTTATCTTTTCCTTTTCTGCTTTTTTTATTAAATCGATTATCCTGGAACAATTGTACTCGCAATTGCCTACCTTTAGCTTTGGAACTGCTGCTCCAACTCTTACAAAACCGTACTTCATATTATCACCCGAACATAACAAATTCTAAAATTTAAGGTTATTATAAATATAATAACCTTAAAACAAGTTTAACATATCCGTTCGGTTTTCACAAAATTTATTTTTAAGATGTAAAAAATTATTATCATCTTAAGAAGCTGCCGGCTTTATCATCCTCAAAATACTGTTTTGAACTCTAAGGGCCTTTTTCAAGTCAATTTCATCGCAAAGCCCATAAAAAGTCTTGGCAGCCGTTATAAACTTAATATAATCACAGTTTCCGGCCCTTTCGCCTATTCCGCCAATTGTGCAATCTACATAAGTAGCACCCGCTTTAACGGCAGCAACAGAATTCGAAACAGCCATTCCAAGGTCATTGTGCGTATGAATTTCCAAATCAATTCTCCTAAACTGCTTCTTTATTTTTTTTATTCGGTCATATACATCCTGACGGTAAAGTATTCCAACGGTATCGGCATACCTTATCCTTTTAACACCCATTAAGCTTGCAATACCGATAATATTTGAAAGAAAATCCGGTTCTGCCCTTGATGCATCCTCCAAACCAATTGTTACCTCATAGCCTTTATCTTGTGCCAAGGCTATGCACTTTCTCATATTCTCTTCCACCCAAATTCGATTCTTTTGCAATTTTTTCTTTATCTGTATATCCGATGATGGAATGGAAATGTGTATTATATGGGGCTTACAATCCATTGAATCTTTAATATCCTTTATGTTCATCCTGTTCCATGCGGAAATTTTACTTTTTAAGCCAAGTTCCATCAATTTGGCCATATACCTTTTTTCCTCTCCACCCATAGCCGGAATCCCTGCTTCAATCTGGTAAATTCCAAGACTACTAAGCATTTTTGCAATATCTATTTTTTCTGCCGTCCTAAGTGCTATTCCGGGTCTTTGTTCACCGTCTCTTAAGGTCGTATCTACAATACGTATTTTCATATACCTCTCACTCCTCTACCGGATGAACTCCAGACTTTTGTATATATCCAGAATCTCCTCATCGAACAAATCTCTTTTAAACTGAATGCTCCTTTCCCTTACGGTATTTAATATTTTGGCCGCTTCCTCCACTTTACAGATAATGCCCAATTCCTTAAGTTTTCTTTGCAGTGCTCTTTTCCCCGAATGCTTGCCTATGGTAAGTTCCCTTTTAAGTCCCACCATGGACGGGTCAAAGGGTTCATAAGTTAGCGGGTCTTTTTCAATTCCATCGGCATGTATGCCGGCTTGATAGTTAAATATTCGCTTACCCACAATGGGCTTATTTTCCGGTATTCGAATTCCTGAAAGAGAAGTGAAATATTGTGCCGCTTCAGGCAGTTTACTCAAATCCAATTTCAAATCAGCATTCAGAATTACCTTTGTTGCCGCCAACACCTCTTCCAAAGCCGCAAAACCTCTATTTTGTCCATATCCCAAAAAAGACACAGTAATCGAATTTATCCCGTTCATAATTGCCTCCACCGCTAACGCTGTGGCATTGTAATACATATTCTGCGGGCATATATTGATAACTTTATTAAGGTTCTTTGAAAGCTTCTTTACTTTACCGACCCACTTTAGATCATGTATCGAATCCATGCCGATTAGCCTTATTTCATCAACCATTGCCAAATTGGAAAGATTCTTTACCTTGTCTATATCACCTAATTTTTCCACCCTTACCTCAGCAGTTGTTTTTATTCCGAAACTTTTAGCCCGTTTAATCATTTCCTCATCCTTAAGTAGCTCTTCCGGTAAAACGCAGTACTTGATATTGCTTTTTACGCACCTTAAAACATCTTCTTTGGAATTACATCTCAGCAAATACACAAGTCCGCTAGGAAGCTTCGGAATTGCTTCCAAAAACTTCGAATCTATTTCGATCAAATCGACACCAATTCCCTTTAGAATCCAACAAAAGTAAATTGTCTCAAGTCTTTTTTTGGTGTATTTTTTTGGCGGTATTTCAATAAAGGTTCTATCGATAACAGTAACTCTATTGTTTTTCCCTAAAGTTATCGGCATAATATTCACCTCATCTTTCAATCAGGAATATGATTCTATTAACTTATTTCAAGCCTTTCAACCTTCTCGCCCTTTATTAAGTGGGATTCCACAATTTCCGGCACATCATCAGGGGTAACCTCCTTATACCACACACCGTCCGGATATACCACCACAATGGGTCCCGAGCTGCAAATACCGAAACAGCCTGTATTTGTCACCATAACGTCGTCGGCAAGGTCATTTGCCTCAATTTCTTCGATAAAACTTTGAGTAATGGAAACAGCATCCTTCGAAAAGCAGTATCCTTTCTGTACACCGTTAATTCTCGAACTGGTACAGACAAAAACATGATACTTTGGCTTTTTCATATACATTCCCCCTTCGCTTTCTCCTTCCGGCAGCTCAATTCGCCTACCGCATATTTAATTCCCTCTTCAATGGTTCCACAGGTTTGAAAAACCTTTATCCCCATTTCCTCAAGCTTCTTTTGAGGATTGTAACCTATACGCAAAGTCAACACTCCGTCACAATCGGATACTGTATTTACAATCCTTTCAATTTTAGACTCTTTAGTATCACACTCCTCAACACCGGTACAGTATTTGCTTACAACTCTTTTTTCAAGAAAACTGACGGTTCCCAACCAATAACTGAATATATAGAATTCTTCCACGTGACCGAAATGTTTATCTATATACATGCCGGATCCGGTTGTAACGGCAAAGGTAAAGGGTTTGCATTTTTGACTGTTCAAGTCTTCCTCTTCCTCCATTGAATTCTTTCTTTTTCCGAATTCCGGTGAAACATCCTGTTCCAATGTTCCTATGGCATCGGCACGGCATTGTTTGCAGTGATACATTTGCTTTATATGTGCTGCACACTTCTTTCGTATTTCATTCAACTCTTTGTTGTTGGTCAGCGGCATGTTTTCAAAAGCACTTCCCTCTGCAGGAATTAGAGGCATTATATTGGTTATAACCGCTCCGTATTCCTTGACTTTCTTGACCACTTCCTCAATATGTCCATCATTTATTCCCTTTATCAAAACTATATTTACCTTGCATACTACCCCTCTTTCCGAAAGGTACTTCAAACCGGCCAACTGATTTTTTATAATAACCTCTGCACCCTGTGTTCCCGTCAACCTTTTTCCTCTAAAGTTGACATACTTGTATATTTTAGCCCCAATCTCCGGATCTATTGCATTTATGGTGATAGTAACATGGGATACACCGGCCTCAATAATGTCATCCGCATAGAAGGGAAGCATAAGACCATTTGTTGACAAACATACAATAATTTCCGGATCGGCCCTTTTGATAAGCTCAATGGACTTTTTTGTGTTTTCAAAGTTCGCCAATGCGTCACCCGGACCGGCTATACCAACTACTTTAACATTCCCAAGCTTCTCTTTTACCTTCAAAAATTTGTCCAGAGCCTCTTGCGGCGATAATACTTCACTTGTCACTCCAGGGCGGCTTTCATTCTGACAGTCGTATTTTCTGTTGCAATAATTGCATTGAATATTGCATTTTGGAGCTACGGGTATGTGCATCCTGGCTACTTTGCATGCTCCCAAGGTAAAACACGGATGTTTTTCCGTTAGCTCCAAATTATATATCTTTCTTTCCTCATCGGATTTAACGGAAGTGGAAGGCTCAAAAATGCCATCGGTTGAATTGAGAGTACTTTCTTTGTAGTATCGGTTGTACATCCGCTCCCTATAGGAGGAATACTTCTTTTCCAAAAGGGTATTGGTTATTTCATCTAGAAGGTTAATAGTACCGTTATATCCTGTTATAACCTTTCTTTGTCCCCCAACCCTGTCGTGAACGGGAAATCCGACTCTTACCAAGGGAATGCCCTCTTTTTCCGTAATCACCTTTCCATCGGAGTTTCCAACCAATACATTGGCTTTAAGCTTAACGGCATAATCTCTGATTGTATCGAAATCGGTGTCATCCAATACCGTTACTTTTTCCTCCACTGCTTTACTCTCTATAAGGTCTTTCAACTTTTGACTTTCGGTACCGGTTGAAATCAATACAGGCTTAATGCCGTTTTCCATACACAGTATTGAAATGGCATAACATAATTCCGGTTCTCCAAAAACAACAGCCCTTCCCTCACTGTTAAACTTGTGGGAATCTATCATTGCATCAATCAATCTACCCCTTTCCTCCAGAACATCTTTGGGAATTTCTTTCCCCGAGATTTCCCTTAGTATTCCGATAAAAGCATCGGTATTGGATATTCCTACCGGCATTGCACACCGGTAAAGAGGTACATTGAATTCCTTTTCAAGATACAAACCGGGAGACAATTTATCGGGTACGGTCAATCCAATTTCTATGGTTGCCTTAGCTCCCGCCATTTTCTCAATGTCACTTAATTTTGTACCCCCATCGGGAATTCGTTTGTATTTCTCCCTGTATGGTGCATCAAGGGTCTCGGAAACATCGGGCAACATGGTATAATCAATGTCGAATCGTTCCAATAACCTTTTTATATTTCTCACATCCCCGGGATTCATGTTACCCATTATAATGTTCACTTTTCCTGTGGCTTCACACTTTTTCGAAAGCTCTTTTACCATACCGACAAGTGCCGAGTAATAGCCTTCAAAATGTGTGCCTCCATAGCCCGGAGTGTATATGGGAACAATCTTTACCCTATCAAAGCAGTATTGTTCTTCCCCTTGGTTCTCGGTATAAAATTCCTGTATAATTCTTCTTATGTCCTCACCGATTGTCTCGGCAAGACAAGTGGTAGAAACTCCAATTATATCCGGATTATACATCTTTATTATATTGGCAAGACCTTTTTTCAAATTGGCGGCACCGCCGTATACAGTACCCTCTTCATTCAGCGAAGACGATGCTATATCTATAGGTTCGTTGTAGTGTCCTGCCATATGTCGTCTAATGTAAGTACTGCAACCCTGGGAGCCATGTAGTATTATCATACTGTTTTCAATACCCTTCAAAGCCAGTGCCGCACCCATCGGCATACACATTTTGCATGGATTTATGTTTAAGTTCACGAAATTTCTGCTTTTCATGCTAACCACCCCCCTGACCGTATTACATTCCATACCGGACTGTTAACTGTACTGTCTATCTCCCTTGCAAAGTTTAGAGCCCCTTCAAAGCCACACAACGGGTGTTTCCTTTCGTGATTGTGATCGCAAAATGCAATACCGAGTTTGTAAGCCAGAGGCCTTTCCTTCACACCTCCCACCAGTATATCCGCACCTTTTTCCGTCATAAACTTTTCAAGCTCTACAGGATTTGTGTCGTCTAAGATAACCGTTCCCTCATCTGCTATATTTTTCAACACTTCATATTCTTCTGCCTTACCCGTCTGAGTTCCCACCATTACAGTTTTCATTCCGAGTCCATTAAACTGCTTTATTAGAGATATGGCTTTAAAGCCTCCTCCAACGTAAATTGCAGCTCTTTTATTCCTAAGCCTTTTCTCGTAAAAAGCCAATTGCGGTTCAATTTTTTTTAGCTCGCCATCAATCAATTCCCTTGCCTTTTTCACCGTCTGTTTATCCCCAATGGCATAGGCAACATTCATAATGGACGATACAGTATCCTCAATTCCGAAAAAACTCACCTTTATATAGGGAATCCCATATATCTTTTCCATTTCCTTTGCAAGATAGGTCATTGACCCTGCACATTGAACAATATTGAGGGTGGCACGAGGTGCTTTGATTATTTCCTCATACCTGCTGTCTCCGGTAAATCTTGAAACAATATTTATTCCGATTTTCTTAAAATACTGCGATATAATCCACATTTCACCGGCTAAATTAAAGTCCCCCAAAATATTTATCCCCTTGATTTTTTTGCCTGTGTTCTCTTTTTCCATAACCTTAAGCAATGCCTTACATGCAGCTTTATAACCCATTGACTTGTTTCCTGCAAAACCGCTTGACTTTACAGGAATAACACGAATTTTATGTTTTTCCCCCGCCTTTTTGCATACAGCATCAATATCATCACCGATAACCCCAACTATACAAGTGGCATATACAAAAATCAGTTTGGGCGAATATTTTTCGCATATTTCATCAATGGCAGCAGCCAATTTTTTTTCTCCTCCAAAAACCACATCATGCTCCCTGATATCCGTTGAAAAACTGTTACGGTAAATTTCAGGGCCGCTAGATAAGCTTCCCCTGATATCCCAAGTGTAACTGGCACATCCTATCGGACCATGTACTATATGCCAAGCATCGGTAATTGGATTCAAAACCACCCTTGCACCGCAGTAGACACATGCTCTCTGACTTACACTTCCTGCAATACTGTCTTTATCGCATTTTAGATTGCTTTCTCCTTTTGATTTAAGACATATAAAACTTTTTCTCTCCTCAAGAATTTCATAGTTTGCTCCGCTTGACATATCCATCATCCTTTCATTCTCCCGGGTCTTCCTTAAATGTTTTGAGATATTAAGGAAAACCCGAAGAGTTTATATAAATCCTCCTATCAGAAAAATTCTTTTATCAAAATCGCTTTAAAATATTGTAATACTTTACAAATATCACCTTTAAAATTGTATTAGGGTCTATCATAAATGGCCTGAGCCAGTTTGGGGCGTATTGAATGCAAAAAATTAATTAAAAGCGATTTATAAGTTTCATAGAAACTGTTCAAAAAGAATTTTTCATTTACAGCCGTCATCGGGGTGTAAAATATGATAGAAGGGTAAACTGATTATACCAATCTTTCTGAAACATTACTCTTACATAATTAGTTCCAAATCTTCATCAGCCGCATCTCTATCCTGTCTGTCGAGCAATGTATTGCTGATCATTTCAATTATTCTCATTGCTCCCTTGTAACCGACAAGAGGCATGTATGAATGTACGCTTCTGTCAAGTATCGGGAAACCTATTCGAACAAAAGGAATATCCTCGGCTCTTGCAATATATTTGCCGTGAGTGGTACCCATCAAAAGATCCACCGGTTCTTCCTTTATCCATTGATGCAGGGTAAACAAGTCTCCTGCTGCTTTTACCTTACCCTCAACTCCCGCTTCATTGAGCATTTCGGTTACCTCTTTTTCAAATGTGTCACCGGGAGTTCCTGTTATAACATATTTGGGAATCATTCCAAGACTGATTGCAAACTCGGTTAGAGCAATTACCAAATCCGGATCTCCAAATATGGCAACCTTTTTGCCGTGATAGTGATAATGGCAGTCTACCATGACATCAATTACCTGACCTCTTTCCTCTTCCAGTTCATAAGGTATTTCCTTGCCGGTAAGCTTCGATATCTCCATTAAGAACCTGTCGGTTGCCTCAATACCTATAGGCGTTTTAAGCACAGTGGCAGGCACTTTGCACTTCTTATCCAATTCGAAAGCCCCATCTGACGATGCAAAACTTCCCAACGCAATAGTTGCTTTCGAATTTCCTGCATCAACAAGTTCCTCCAATTTTGTCCCGCCGGAGGGATACATTTCGTATTTTCCTGTCATCGGTGCATCCAACACTCCGCTGGTGTCCGGAAACATAATGAATTCGGCTCCCATAGCTTTTAAAATTCTCTTCATTTCACGCATATCCGCAGGATTGACAAAACCGGGAATTACATTTATTTTTCCGTTGGACACACCATTATTCTGTGAAAGGTATTTGACCATGCCTTTTACCATGTTGGAAAATCCGGTTATATGAGAACCCACATAACTTGGTGTATTGGCATGTATCACAACCTTGCCCTCCGGTATTTGTGACTGCAGAATAAACGCCGGTATGTCATCTCCTATCGTCTCTGAAAGACATGTGGTGTGTATGGCAATTATGTCGGGGTTGTATATTGAAAAAACGTTTTTGATAGCAGTCTTTAAGTTTGTACCTCCGCCAAAAACAGCCGCTCCTTCTGTAAAAGAACTGGTGGAGGCCATAACCGGGTCCCTAAAATGCCTTGTAAGAAACTTTCTGTGATATGCACAGCAGCCTTGTGAACCATGACTATGGGGAAGGCATTTGTGAATGCCTAGAGCTGCATACATTGCACCAACCGGCTGGCAAGTTTTTGCCGGATTTATAACAAGTCCTTTTCTTTCAACATATTCTTTAGGTGTAAAATCTAACATATACAATACCTCCTTGTCTCCATGATTTGTTAATAAGCGTAGCTTCCCTCAAGTGCGGGTTGTATTTTCCATGGAGGTGTTACCAGTTTCCATGAAGGTGTTTTAAGCCCCATGGCGATATCCCTTGCAAATATGACCGCACCTCTAAAACCGGCATACGGACCGCTGTAATCGTATGAGTGGAGCTGCTTCGAGAAAATACCGGCCTTATGGGCAACGTATTTATCTTTTATGCCCGAACAGAAAATATCCGGTTTTAAGACTTTAAGCAGTTCTTCAGTCTCATAGTGGTTCAAATCGTCGATAACCAGGCTTCCGTTTTTCATTTCTCTAATCATACCGCTATAGTCGTTGATCTGTATTTCCTTCTTAAGCTGTTCGTACTTTTCTTTTGAAAGGAAGATTCTGTAATGCTTTGGATCGGGTTCAACTTCAAGACTTTCTATGTTTTTGCTGTCTCCGTCTTCCTTGATAGTCGGAAGTACTTCTCTTCCCTCATAATCATCCCTGTGTGCAAATTCATAGCCAGCCAGTACCGTTTCCACTCCGAGATCTTTAAACAGATGTTGATAATGATGGGCTCTTGAACCTCCGACAAAAAGTGCCGCCGTCTTGCCCTTGCATATTTTCCTGTACTCCTCAATTTGAGGGGTTATCTCTTCAAGTTCTTCAGCTATTACCGCCTCAGTCCTTGCAGTAAGATCCGGATCATCAAAATACCTTGCCAGATCCCTGAGGCTTTTTATAGTGCTGCTTATACCAATAAAGTTTACTTTTAGCCAGTCCTGACCGTATTTTGTCCTCATCATATCTCCAATATAGTTGATGGAACGATGACATTGAATTACATTCAATGTAGCTTTATGGGCATATTTCAAATCCTCCACAGTTCCGTTTCCGGGTATTAAAGCCACAATTTCATACCCTATTTTCTTAAGAATTCTTTCAATTTCCCAGCCGTCACCACCAATGTTGTATTCACCGAGTAAATTGATTGAATACTTTCCGACAGCTTTATCACCGGTACCTATAATGTGCTTTATCAATCCGTTGTTGGCTATATGGTGTCCTCCGGACTGACTTACTCCCTTATAGCCCTCGCAGCTAAAAGCTACAACCTTTATTCCAAACTCCTTTTGTGCCCTTGCAGCCACTGCATGAATGTCGTCTCCGATAAGTCCGACAGGGCATGTGGAGCAAACAAAGACGGTTTTAGGTTTAAAAATGTTTACGGCTTCCGTTATTGCCTGATAAAGTTTTTTCTCCCCACCAAACACTATATCGCTTTCCTGAAGATCTGTGGAAAAACAGTAGGCCAAGAGATTTAACTCGTCACCTTTGGTCTTTCCTTTATTTCTTCTTGTTCCCCATGTATAGTAACCGCATCCTATCGGACCATGAGTAAGTACAACCGCATCCCTCAACGGTCCCAAAACAACACCTTTGCACCCTGCATAGCAGCAACCTCGGTTGGTTATAATACCCGGAATGGTTCTAACATTGGCAGTAATGCTCTGAGGCTGTTCGGCGGTATCATCCTTAATTACAATGTGCTGTTTTCTATTTTTAAACACCGCTGCCGGATATTTCTCCAAAATTTTATCCAGTTTCTGTTTCATAATAATCACCCCAAATCGTCGGTTTCTAGAAATTTTAAATAGCCACTTCTCCGGTTTCACCGGTCCTAATTCTTATAACATCGGTTATAGGCAACACAAATATTTTTCCGTCTCCAGGTTTACCTTTGCTGTTGGTTTCAATAATTATATCAATCACTTTTTTAACGTCCTCATCAGCTACAACCAGGGACAACAATCTCTTTGGTACAAGTCTGTGACCTTCCGACATTGCTTCAGCTATAACCGGTGAAGAAATTTCGTTACCTCTAACCATGCTTTCAAGTATTGAAAAGTCCACTTTTTTCTTTCCTCTTCCCAAGACCTTGCGGCAATTGAGTGAAGCAAAACCTTCCTTAAGCAATGCATCCTTGGTCTTGCTTATCATCTCCATTCTTATAACTGCAAGTACTTCTTTCATGTTATGACCTCCCTTACAGTCCGTTCTCACCCGAACTTATGGTATACGCTTCTTCCACAGGACTTACAAATATCTTACCGTCTCCAAACGCACCCTTTTCACCGGTTTTGGCATTTTTCATTATTATTTTGATTACATCGTCCTTCTCTTCATCTTTTACAACCATCATCAACATTTCTTTTGGAATCTCATCGTAGAACACTTCTCCTACTTTCACACCTCTTTGTTTACCGCGGCCCATTACATCCAATTTGGTAACTGCCGGGAAGCCCGCGTCACAAAGTTCCGAAAGAACAACTCCTACTTTTTCAGGTCTTATAATAGCTCTTATCATTAACATAATATCAACCTCCCAGTATTTTACACATCTAGTATGCCGTGTTCCATAAGGATTTCTTCCAGTCTATCCTGTACCATTGGCTTTGGTATGACAAACATATCATTGCTGTCAACAGCCTTTGCCAATCCCCTATATACATCTGCCTGTTCATGCTCAGGACTATAGTCGATAACCGTTTTTCTGTTTATTTCCGCTCTTTGAACCTGATTATCTCTTGGAACAAAATATATCAGCTGACTTCCCAGTTCTTTTGCAAAAGCTTCCAAAAGTTCTTTTTCCCCGTCAACTTTTCTACTGTTGCAAATTATTCCCCCCAGACGGGTTCCGCCGGCATTGGCATATTTTTGAATACCTTTGCAAATATTGTTTGCAGCATACAGGGCCATCATTTCTCCACTGGCCACTATGTATATTTCCTGGGCCTTGCCTTCCCTTATAGGCATTGCAAAACCTCCGCAAACAACGTCCCCCAATACATCATAGAAAACATAATCCAAATCCTCAGTATAGGCTCCAAGACTTTCAAGCATATTGATTGAAGTTATGATACCCCTACCTGCACATCCTACCCCCGGCTCGGGACCACCCGACTCAACACATCGGATTCCAAATACACCGGTTTTCATTATGTTTTCCAGTTCTACCTCTTCGCCTTCCTCTCTTAAGGTATCAAGTACGCTCTTTTGTGCCAATCCACCCAATATCAATCTAGTTGAATCCGCTTTGGGATCACATCCTACTATCATAACCTGCTTACCCATTTCACCAAGACCAGCGGTTAAATTTTGAGTAGTTGTAGACTTTCCTATTCCACCTTTTCCATAAATAGCAACTTGTCTCATAAAGATTACCTCCATTCTTTTTTGCATTGATTTTTTATTTAGCTTTTGGATGTATAAGAACTCCGGGGAATCAATGCCCCTTCGTTTTTGACTCTTAATTTCACTAAGAAAGATTCAGGACATCGAGCCTTTTGCTTTTACTTCTTTCACCACCTTCGAAAGAAGTAAAAAAAGGGTGCTGTATTCTCAAAATTACAGCACCCACGGCTTGCGACTTAAAATTCGTACCAAGGAATTTTAAAGTCAGATTAAATAAATTATACTGTCTTAAATTATAAACTTTGCAATTGCCTATTTATAAGCAAAAGCCACAAACTATATAAATAATCTGTGGCGACTTAGCCTTATGATATAAAATCCGTTCCTGGGATTTTTATATTTTTGATATTTAATTTATGAATTTATATTAGCACACTTCTTGCATAAATGCAATATATTTTGCTATTATTTTTTTAATTTTATTATATTTTTGCAATTTATACAATTAAATCTTGCATCATCTTGCAATTTTTATACAATTTGCCTCAACCTCTGGTTAGAATAATGGCATCGGCAATATATTTCATCGGGATTCTGTTATCCCTGCTTTTTTTCTTTATAAGTTCATATGCTTCGGCTTCAGACAATCCGTTTTGCTCTACCAATATCCACTTTGCTTTTTCAATTATCCTTCTGTTCTCTAAAGTATCGTTTAACTTTTTCAACTTTTGCTCATATTCCGAAACTCTTTTAAAGTTGAGTATGCTCAACTCTGCAGTTTGAATAATAATTTCGTCAAAAACAGGCTTTGAAACATAGGTCATGACTTTCGAATTTCGTAAAAATTCGGTAATTTCATCATTCTTTATATCCAAGACCAAAGTACATGCCGCCAGCATTTCCTCGTCAATTATCTCCAAAACCTGTCTAAATTTAGGAAAGTTTTTCCCCACATCCATGACTATATATTCGGGCAAATATCCCCTGACAAGCCTTAAAACATTACTTGGCTCTTTTGAATATCCGGTATAAATCATACCGTTTGAAGATAGAGTATTTTTTATCCTTGCCAAAAGCTTATTGTCCTCTCCTGCCAATACGAATTTTACACAGTCCATTTCGATTCCTCCTTTCATCACATTTTTTTTAACTTCTTTAATTTATAAAGAATTGATCATTAATTTCAAAAACCCCGAGATAAAGTCTTAGTTGCATCGAGTCCTTTCGATTTCTATGGCTTTCACCCCGTTGGAAAGCTACCAAATAAAAATGCTTTCCTGTCAGATTCGTCCCTGAATCAGGAAAGCATCTATGCCTATTATCAATGCTTTTTATCTATTATAGGTTATTCAAAAGAATTTGCAATTGCCTATAACATTTTTATAAAAATATATTAAAAATTATATTAGCATATAACAATTCGGCATTCAAGTACTATATCCTATTTTTTTCCTATTTTTTTAAGCTGTTAAGTCTTTCAATAACTTTATCGTACATTTCTTGATATTTTGCCTTCTTCGCCTTTTCCTCCTCTATAACATTAGCAGGTGCTTTTGCAATAAAGCCTTGATTTGCAAGCTTTGCATTTACCCTGTCGAGTTCCTTTTGAAGATTTGCCTTTTCCTTCTCAAGCCTTTCAAGCTCTTTTTCAATATCTATCAAATCTTCAAGGGGCAGATATATTTCCACACCGGGAAGTACTGAGGTAACCGCATCTTTCGGAATATCAGTCTTGTCGGATTGTATTACAACTTCCGAACATGATGCCAACCTTTCAAAGTATGTCTTTCCTTCTTTAATAATCTCCCGGTCCTCAGGCTTTTGTGCAACAAATATTGTTTTTGCCTTTTTTGAAGGCGGAACATTCATTTCTGCCCTTATATTCCTTATATTTTTGATGGCATTCATTATAAGATTCATTTTCTCCTCTTCAGCGGAGAAATTATATTCCTCTTTGAATTCCGGCCATTTTGAAATCATAATGCTTTCATCGTCGTTAACCAAATGGGTGTATATTTCCTCTGTTATAAATGGCATATAGGGATGCAAAAGTTTCATAGCCGTTCCTAAAACATAATTGAGTACATATTGGGCCTCAAGCCTTGAACTGTCTTCCTTGTCATAAAGTCTGGGTTTAACAAGCTCAATATACCAGTCACAGAACTCTTCCCAAATAAACTCGTAAATCTTCTGAAGAGCTATTCCCAACTCGAATTTTTCCATATTTTCAGTTACTTCTTTTGTAAGACTGTTTACCCTGCTCAAAATCCATTTATCCGCAGAAGTAAATCTACCCTCATCCACTTTTGAAAAATCAAGGTTTTCATCAAAGTTCATCAGTACGAACCTTGAAGCATTCCATATTTTGTTTGCAAAATTCCTGCTCGATTCAACCTTTTCGTCGGAGAATCTCAAGTCATTACCCGGAGAAGTTCCTATAGTAAGGGCATATCTAAGAGCATCGGTACCGTACTTGTCTATTATTTCGAGAGGATCAATACCGTTACCCAGAGATTTGCTCATCTTTCTACCCAGAGCATCCCTTACAATTCCGTGAATAAATACATATTTGAAGGGTTCTCTGCCCATATGCTCCATGCCGGAGAAGATCATTCTAGCAACCCAGAAGAATATTATGTCATATCCGGTTACCAGTACATCGGTAGGATAGAAATACTTCAAATCCTCGGTTTCATTAGGCCATCCGAGAGTTGAGAAGGGCCAAAGTGCCGAGCTGAACCAAGTATCCAAAGTATCGGGATCCTGTTCAATTCTTGAACTTCCGCATTTTGGACATTTATCGGGCATATCGCTTTCCACCATCATATTGCCGCACTCCAAGCAGTAGTATGCAGGAATCCTATGTCCCCACCACAACTGTCTTGAAATACACCAGTCCTGAATGTTCTCCATCCAGTTGAAATATATCTTTGAAAACCTTTCGGGTACGAATTTAATGGTTCCGTTTTTTACAACTTCAATGGCCGGTTCCGCCAAAGGTTTCATCTTTACAAACCACTGCTTTGAGATCATAGGTTCTATAACGGTGGAACATCTGTAACATGTGCCTACATTATGGGTATGATCTTGAATTTTAAGCAACAGGTTTAGATTTTTCAAATCTTCTATAATTTGTTTCCTGGCTTCATATCTGTCCATACCTTGATATTGTCCGGCATATTCGTTCATTGTGGCATCGTCGTTCATAACCTTAATCTGGGGCAGATTGTGTCTTAATCCCACTTCAAAGTCATTAGGGTCATGAGCCGGAGTAATTTTAACAACTCCGGTACCGAAATCCTTTTCAACATACTCATCGGCTATTACAGGTATTTCCCTGTTCACCAAAGGTAGAATTACCGTCTTGCCTATTAAGTGTTTATATCTTTCATCTTCGGGATGTACCGCTACAGCTGTGTCCCCTAGCATAGTTTCCGGTCTTGTGGTGGCAACCACTACATATTCATTGCTGTCCTTTACAGGATAGCATATGTGCCAGAAATGACCCGCCTTCTCCTCATACTCAACCTCAGCATCGGAAATTGACGTGTTACATTTGGGACACCAGTTGATAATCCTTTCTCCCCTGTAAATAAGACCTTTGTTGTAAAGTCTTATAAATACCTCTTTAACAGCTTCCGATAAGCCTTCATCCATGGTAAAACGTTCACGCTTCCAGTCACAGGAGCTTCCAAGCTTCTTAAGCTGTTCAACAATTCTTCCTCCATAGTGTTTTTTCCAGTCCCATGCCCTTTCCAAAAACTTCTCTCTACCAATATCCTCTTTGGTAATACCTTCTTTAGCCATAGCTTCAACTATTTTTGCCTCGGTAGCTATACTCGCATGGTCTGTTCCCGGAAGCCACAAGGTGCAAAAGCCCTGCATTCTTTTCCATCTAATGAGAATATCCTGAAGGGTATTGTCCAAAGCATGCCCCATGTGCAGTTGTCCTGTGATGTTAGGAGGTGGAATCACAATGGTAAAAGGAGTCTTGCTCTTGTCTATTTCTGCATGAAAGTAATCCTTCTCCAACCACTTCTCATAAAGTCTATCCTCAACCTGTTTGGGGTCATAGGTTTTGGCAATATTTTTTTCTTCACTCATTTTTCGCAACCTCCATATTTTTAAATTTTATTCGAAATGAAATAATAATCAAAATTACCTCGTAAATAGCAATGTGCATCAATTATATTGATATTAATTATTGACATTAATTTAAGTAAAACTAAAAAAACCTTCATCCACAATTGGACGAAAGTTTAATTTCCGCGGTACCACCAACATTCCCTAAAACAGGGCATCTCAACTCCTTCTCAAAAACTGTGCAACAGCTTTTTTAAAGTTCGGGCATTAACGGACCTCCACCGCTGCAGCCTACTAACCCAATAAATTTAGGTATTCAACCGCAGAACTCCCAAGCTACCTTCAACAGTACTATACTTAAGGAAAACTTCCAGCCAGCGGTTTTCCATCTCTGTTAAGGCATACTGTCTACTCCTCTTGATCATCGTTTCTTGTACTATAATATTTTAAATTTAATGATAATGTATTCATTTAATATTGTCAAGGTACTATATTTTTTAACTTTTGTTCAACAGCCCGATTGAATAATTTTACATGCAATGGTATTATATTTTACATATATTAGCCTGTAGTGTCTATGAGGCATTGAGCCCTCGTTTTAACTTCTTTTACTGCATTCGAAAGAAGTTAAAATAAAAGTTATGAGGTATTGAACCCTTAGCTTTAACTTCTTTCACTGCGTTTGAAAGAAAATAAATAAAAAACATTAGATGTAAGGAGTAATTATTGAAGTATGAATACAAAGGAAAGCAATTTATTATGGCAGGATGAAGTCAGACGTGTAGCACACGGTATAAGACGCCGTGTTTTGGAACATACCATAAAAAACAACGGCGGATACTTGAGTCAAGCCTGCTCATCAGCGGAAATCATAGCAACACTTTATACAAAAGTTATGAATTTGGGAAAGCCGGATTCCCCTTTGATTCCCGGAAAATTTCAGGGTGTCCCCGGGCCGAACAATCCCAATTACACCAGCGGTGCACACTACAATGGTCCAAGGGGTCCGGAATATGACCGCTTTTTTCTCTCGCCCTCACAGTACGCTCTTGTAGTATATGCGGCACTTATTGAAACAGGCCGTATGGATGTAAGCGGTCTCGACCATTTTAACAAGGACGGAAGCATAGTAGAGATGATTGGTGCGGAGCATTCTCCGGGTATGGAAGTTATGACCGGCTCCTTGGGGCAGGGAATCAGTCAAGCGGCAGGTATTGCAATGGGACGCAGACTTAAAGGTGAAACCGGGAGAATTGTTCTGTTTTTGTCCGACGGTGAATGTCAATCGGGTCAGTTTTGGGAAGCGGTACAGGCAATTTCCCATCACAAACTGGACAATATTTTGGCCTATGTGGATGTTAACGGATACCAATGTGACGGAAAAATGACCAGTGTTATGAATATTGAGCCCTTTGACAAGCGGCTTGAATCCTTTGGTGCAAGAGTTTACAGAATTGACGGACACAACATTGAAGCCTTAGCTGCATTAGGCAGCTTAAAACCGGACGGGAGACCCACTTTTATTCTCTGCGACACAAACCCGTGCAAAGGAATTGAAATACTGGAAAAGAGGATTCCAAAACTCCATTATGTCAGATTTGCAAACGACGATGAAAAAATGCAGTATGAAAAAGCACTCAAGGCAATGGAATCCCAAGGAGGTTATTATTAAAATGGAAATATTGAGTAAAGTACATGCTAAAAATCTGGTCGCCTGGGCCAAGAACAAACCCAATATTTTTGTACTTTCGGCCGATTTAACCGGTTCTACTGAAGTGGATCTTTTTAGGGATACATATCCGGAGCGATTTATATCCTTGGGTATAGCAGAGCAAAATATGCTGAGTTTCGCCGGTGGACTTGCCCGTGAAGGCTTTATACCTTTTGTACACACTTTTGCTGTTTTTATATACCGGAGAGCTTTCGACCAAATCGCCATGTCGGTATCCTATCCCAATCTTCCGGTGAAAATGTTCGGATTTCTGCCTGGGGTTACAACACCGGGCGGTGCAACCCATCAAGCCATTGAAGATATAGCAGTCATGCGTGCCCTACCCAATATGACAATATTGGAATGCGGCGATGCCACCGATGTCGAATCGGTTCTAGATGTTGCCTATGAAGTTAACGGTCCGGTTTATATAAGAATGATTCGTGGAGAAATCCCAAGACTTTTTGCGGCCGCAGATGTTATGCGGCTCGGAAAAATCCGCACAATAAGCCACGGAAAAGACCTCGTTCTTCTTTCAACCGGTATATGTACCGAAGAAGCCATGAGAGCAGTAAAGGTTCTTGAATCCCACGGCGTTTCCGTTCACCATATGCATATCACCACACTAAAACCGTTTAGTTCACAAGAAGTTCTTGATGCCATAGCCGATTCCAAATACGGTGTTATAACAATGGAAAATCACTCAATCATAGGCGGGCTAGGGAGCATTGTGGCTGAATGCATGGCAGAAGCAGGGCTGGGAAAAAAACTTACACGAATAGGTTTAAAAGATACCTATGTACATGGGGCAAGCAGGCAGTACCTGATGAAAGAGTACGGTATTGATGCCATGGCACTTATCTCTCATATTGAAGCAATTGTGGGTGCAAACTTTGAAATTGACGAGGCGGAACTTCCCAAAATCCATATAACTCCGGTTCACAGTGATTCAAAAGCTGAAGCCCTATAATAACAAAATAAATTTATATTAATTTTTACAAATAACACTTAATTTATTTCGATTGTAATGGAGGAAAAGGAATACATGTTTTTTGCAGACTATAAAGAACCTCAGCTATCCGGAGAAAGGTTCTCAGTGGTATATAAACTTTCCGGCAATGAAAAGGAAGCCTATGCAAAGGCTCAAGATTTGTGTCTTGAGCAAACTGTGGAATTCCCGGGGGAATTGGTACCGGAAGGTATCATCAGTGACTCGATTGTAGGTAAAATCGAATCCTTTGAGAAATACGACAGTTCAAACTATACAGCAGTTGTCAGCTATGCCGTTGAAACCTCTTCTAATGAGTTGACCCAACTGCTAAACGTTGTATTTGGAAATTCAAGTATTAAGCCGGGAATACGTGTTGAAAAACTTAAATTGTCCGATACCATTCTTAAAAACTTCAAAGGTCCCCGTTTCGGGAAAGACGGTATAAGAGATTATTTAGGCATAAAAGAAAGACCATTGCTATTTACGGCTTTGAAGCCAATGGGCTTGTCCTCTCAAGATCTTGCCCAACTGGCTTATAAATTTGCATTAGGCGGAATAGACATTATAAAGGATGATCATGGTCTATCAAACCAAAGCTTTTCACCCTTTGAGGAAAGGGTTGAGTTGTGTGTAAAAGCTGTCAATAAAGCCAATAGCGAAACCGGTAGAAAATCGATTTATGTTCCGAATATAACAGCTCCCTTCGGCGAAATGCTTGAAAGAGCTCGCAAAGCCAAAGAACTTGGTGCAGGAGGTCTGTTGATTTCTCCCGGTCTTGCCGGATTTGACGCAATGAGGGAAATATCGGAAGACGAAAGTATTAATTTGCCTATATTCAGTCATCCTGCCTTTTTAGGTACTTATGTAATGACTGAAATGGGCATTTCCCATGGTGCACTCTTCGGACAAATTATGAGACTTGCCGGAGCCGATGCCACCATATACCCAAACTTTGGCGGACGTTTTTCCTTCAGCCGTGAAGAATGTGAAAGTATAGCAGTTTGTTCCGCTGAAGAAATGGGAACACTTAAACCGATTTTCCCATGCCCTGCCGGTGGCATGAGTCTTGGCAGTATACCCGAGTCCCTTAAAGTATACGGAAAGGATGTAATCTTCTTAGTAGGAGGAGGACTCTTCAGACATGGCCCGGATTTGGTTGAAAACTGTGCATATTTTAGAAGACTTGTAGAAAATACAGACCTTAAGGAAATTTCCTAATTTCCTCAAGGTCTGCATGTACAATCTCCAAACTTATTTACCGTAAGTTCGCCAAATTTCAATATACTGTCTTGGAAGTGAAGTTTCCCTAATCCAGTATAATAAATAGCCTTCTTTATAATATGAATCATCCTTAATTGCTATCCACTCATCTTCAGACTGATTGGCAATTTTATAAACCTGCAGTATCTTACCGTATTCTTCTAAAGCAGAAAGTTCTTTTTCAACTGAAAAGTTATCTGGAGCTTTCGAAAAGTAATAGTATTTTTTCCCATTATAATTAATATACTCATCCCCGCTTACCATTACATTTCCATCCAACAATTCCCACGGGATACTTGTAATCCTTTCATTACAATAGGCATCAAAAACCACTCCCACTGTTCGTTCCTCAACAACCAAAAAATCCTTTTCATCATAACCTTTTATCTTATAGACATATGATTTCGGTAAACCATTGCTCGTTCTAACTCTTGCCACCTTTTGTTCCATTTCAATATTATGTGGTAATGGTCCAACGCAAATATATTTTTCTCCATTAAGAGTCATAGAAATTGCACTATCCGGAAAATCATAGGTCATCTCAGGAAGATTCCTATTATCATCACAAGCTGATAAGAAAAATATGCATATTAAAATTAAGCTAATAATAATTATAAAATTTTGCCTCTTCATAACTCATCCCCAATTATATTGCAATTAATTCTTATTGTAAAAATGATATCTATCTAAAAACGCCTTATAGGCAGAAAAACTGCATATAAAGCGTTTTTTCTTTTTTAATTACTGCTTACCAAATAACCGTAGAGGTTTAACATTTTCATTTCTTCTTTGGTAGGAGTTATGATATTATTTTTAGCCAACTTTTCCATCATCTCAAGAACCAGTATATCTACCCATCCGGACAATATCAGGTTACTGCAGCATTCATATACCGATAAATCAAATAGTTCCACATTCCACGACCAGTCAACATATTTCCACATCATATTTAAAGTCATTTCTTTTCCTTGCTTTTTCATTGAGTCAAATATGTTTTTTACTTTATATTTGTTCCTTCCCAACACCACAGCCCCGAATATGGTTTTTACATATTGGTCGGTACAATCCGGCTCAGGTATACTTGAAAATTTAGATGCAATATCCAAATCAAGATAAAGCTTTTCGCCGCAATCAGCAATTGCTTTGAGCAAACTCCATCGCATATTGTCTTCGATAGAATCCATGTACACACAAATCTTCAAGATATTCAAGATATCAAGACTTTTTTCCTTCACAGCCATATAGTACATGGAAAGAATCAAAATCAACACAATATTTCCCGGGTCTTCACCGTATTTAGACAACAACGGTTGAATCGTCATCTTGTAAAATAGCGGATTAGTCAGCTCCTTACTCCTTTGACCGAAAAATCCGTCTCTGTAATAGTATTCACTAACTCCTCGAATAAGTCTTCTGGTATATGCCTTTTTTACAATTATATCCATTCTATATTGAGAAAACAAATTTACTGCTTGGATAAATTTCTTTCTATAAACATTTACAACAATCAAGCCCACTTTAGCCCGAGTATAATTTGCATCAATTGATAGAGCTTTTTCAAAATCCTCCTGAGCTTCTTTATACTTGGCCAAATACATTTTTATTTGTCCCAAACAATAATAAGCATGAGGTTGATCGGGATTTTGCTTTATAAGTTTCTCATATTTTGATGCCATGACATTTAGCTTTTCCGGATCCGTTATCATCCATCTCACCCTAAGAATAATTTACTGTTAATAATACTAAAACTTATAATCCGTTTCTTAAAAGTCTCTTTACCTCATCTATTTGCATTCCAATCTTGTTGGCAGCAGTTTCATTGTATGTTATTACTTGATCGGGCAGCATTACAATAGTCTTAGCCAATAGCTTTTCGTTTTCCTTGAATTCATCCAACAAGCCGAATACTCCTTTAAATACTTGTTCCACACTGTCAGAAACCTTCTGAGATATGGACTGTCCGCTTTCTTCCAAACTCTTCTTAAAGGCTTCAGTAGTATCTTGGGCCAAAATGGACATCTCACCGCTAATTTTCAACATAAGCCTGTTTATATTATCATGATATTCTCTTGCTTCATGAACCCTGGTATCCAAATCGGACTTTAATGCCTCATTCAGATTTTTCATAACTGAAACGGCATTTTCAATTTCCGTTACCATTTTTTCAAAATCCAAAATAATTCTCTCGGTAGTAGACTTGGCACTTTCCTCCAAGCTTTGTGAAAATGCTGCTGTTGTCTTTTCTCCTAAAAGTGCTACTTCCTCATTAATCTTGTCCATTAGATTGCCAATATTTTCATGATACTTTTGAGCTTCCTCATTGCGTAAGGTTAAGTCGTTTTTCAATACGCTGCTGAATTCTTTAACCGACGCAGCAGCTCCTTTTATTTCGTCGGCCACTGAAACAATATCCTGCAAAAATTTTTCGGAAGTTGATTTCGCAGTTTCTTCAAGAGTCTTTGAAAATTCGGTTGCAGTGTTGTATCCCAAAATAGATATATCTCCGCTAACTTTTTCTATAAGTTGATTAATATTCTCCTGATATTCCTTTGCTTCTTCCATCCGCATACTCATGTCATTTTTTAAAGTTTCGCCCAACTCTTTAATGGAAACGATAGAGCCCTTAACTTCTTCCGCAATAGTGCTCATATCCTGTATAATCTGTTTGTTGAAAGATGTAATTTCACTTGTCGCCTCTTTTATATCCTTTGCCAAACTGCCAACTGAATCAAATTTATCTTCAATAATGCTTGTATTTGAATTTAAATTCTCTGTAAGTTTCTTGTAACTCTCATTCATCTTTTCTATATTTTCACCGAGATTACTGTTAAAATCAGCAATCTTATTAACATTTTCAACTAAAGTTCTAATGGATTTATCAAACTTTTCAACTGTATCATCGAGCACTTGGGATGACAGGTTAACTTCCATAACCATATTTGTGAACTTGTCTCCGAAATTCTCTATTGTATCTTTGAGAGATTTGTCAATCTTATTTCCGAAGTCGTTAAACATTGCCTGCAGCATGTTATTCATTAATGCATAATCATCTCTCTTGCCGGGTTTATTCTTCAGCAAAACCATAAGTACAGATAAAACCGATATAACCAGAATTCCTAAAAGCAGAACTATTATACCCGTATAAGCGGAAGTTCCATCAATAGCTCCAGCTAAATGCATAATACAATCACTCCTACATTTCATAATATTAACAACACAACCCAATTTAAATTGCCAAAAAGGAAATAACGACGACAATTATTATTCCTGCATTTTACCTTTTTCATAGTTGCCAAGGAAATATAAAAGTTTGCTTTTACTTCTTATCTATTTATCTAATAATAGAATACCACATTTTTTTTTTGATGAGTATATAAAAGTATTTAATTTCGCTAAAAAAGGACAATTTTTTTTAATTTAAAAGCATTTGTCAATCAGTTATCCCCTGTCCTGCCAATCCTTGATAATCTTTCTAACTCAGCTTCCGGCAATTCTTTTTCTCCTCCCAACAATTTTGTCAAAAGAAGAGTTTTAGCCATACTTTCGGCTGCTTCGAGCTTAAAAAAGGCACTGTATAAATCTGTCCCAAAGGTAACTATACCATGGTTGGCAAGAAGAATCATATCATATTTATCGATAAATTCCTCAATTCCGGCACTAATTTCGTCAGTGGACGGCTGACCGTATTTTACCAATGGAATTTTATCAAAGAACATTATCATTTCGGTATAGGCTTTTGTCTCGATGGGTTTATTTGCTATTGCATAAGCGGTTGAATAAGGGGGATGGGCATGTACGACAGCTCTTACATCATTTCTAAGTCTATATATTGCAAGGTGAAGTTTTATTTCCGACGAAGGTTTATACATTCCTTCCAAAACATTCCCGTTCAAATCGGTTACAACTATCATATCTTCAGTTAGATATCCTTTACAGACTCCTGCGGGAGTAATATACACTTGTTCTCCGTCAAGTATCGATACATTTCCTTCATAGGGGTTTACAAGTCCTTTGTCATATATCAGTTTTGAAACTTCCAATATCTTCTTTATCACCATTTCGGACATATTAACACCTCCTCGAACAATGCCACTATGCATTCACAGTCAAAATTCTAACATACATTGAAAAACTTAGCAAACTCATTTCGTATAAGTTCATAAGATTTCAGTGATTATAATATAATTTATTGAATTGTGTAAATACAGGAAAATTATGATTTTTTAATGCTCAAACAATACATATTCAAAGGTGATGAAATTTGAGAAAAAAATTGGTTTCCTCAATCAATATTTTTTTGCTTATATTGTCAATACTCGCAATTTGTAATAGTTTGCTGATGCTTGACGATTATCATCCGTTATACAGTTCGATTGTTGAAGATGAAGCAGGCGAAATCGATATAAAATCGGTAAAAGGATATTTAATATATATAAATCTTGATTCCCTTATTCTTAAATTGTATAAAGACGGTTCACTCATTAGGACTTACCCTGTGTCGGGAGGAAAAAACAATACACCTTCTCCCACCGGAACATGGAAAATTATAAGCAAATCCGATTGGGGCGAAGGTTTCGGAGGCTCTTGGCTCGGGCTCAATGTACCTTGGGGCAAATACGGAATACACGGCACAAAATCTCCCTGGTTTGTCGGCAAATCCAATGCCTCCCACGGTTGCATAAGAATGAAAAATGCAGATGCAAAAGAGCTCTATAAAATAGTACCTCACGGAACAACAGTAATAATCGTTCAAAAAACTCTTCCCTTCAGGATTCTAAAAAGCGGAGATGTTGGCTCTGACGTATTGATGGTCCAAAAGGCTTTAAAAAAGTTGGGATATTTTCATGATTGGGAAAGCGGAAAATATGGAGATAATTTAAAAAGAAGCGTAATCAAGTTTCAGAAAGACAATAATTTCAAAGTTACCGGCACGGTAAACAAAGCTGTGTACGATAAAATTATGCAGCTTTATAAAGAAAAGCTTAAAGAAGAACAGCCGGAATTTGAATAGGAATTGAGTATTCACCAAATATATTTAAATCATTTTTTACCTTATTCCCCCTTTGCCGTTTTCAGCATCTTTGAAAAAGCTTCGTATCGATTTCTGAGGATCTTCTCATGATTTTCTTCTTCTATCCTCAATTGTTCGAAAAATTTCCTTACTTCCGGATCCTCCGCTTTATCGGCCAGCATTTTATAATGTTTCTGAGCTCTAATCTCATCCTCAATGGCTTCCAATATTCCTTCCAATATCTGTTGCATATCCATCTCCTCCACAAACTTACAAAAAATACAACGTTTAAAAAATCAAACTCCTTAACGCACTTCAATCGTGCGTATCCGGCAGTTTAACCACGACTAAAGTTATATCATCACTTATTTTCTCATGCTTTATAAAATCTGTAAAGTCTTCATTAATTTTTTGGATAATTTTTTTTGGCTTCATGGAATAAACCTTAGTGAGCAGTTCTTTCAATCTGTCTTCATAGAACTCATCATTTACCCTTTGCTCCGGTAGCCCGTCAGACATTAAAAACAAAGTCATACCGGAAGACAAAGGCAGGGAATGATCTTCATAATTTAAAAGATCAGTATCCAATGCTGTTGAAATGGGTAGACCTACTTTATTCAACCCAATAATCTTTCCATCGTCCTTTATCAATAGAGGATATTTGTGAACACCTGCATTGCAATAAATCAATTCCTTGGTGTTTAAATCAAAAACCAGAAGAACAAGACATACCAGATATTCCTCTGGATATCCCTCCTTTATGTATTGCTCAACAAAAAACTGCATTATTTCTTTAGGAGACAATAGTTGCCCCGGGTTGTGCTTAAGTCTAAAATAACTTCTTATGGTATCCTTAACATAAATAGCCAACATGGCACTATCCAATCCATGTCCGGAAACGTCGGCCAAAAAGCACACATACTGTTCGAAGAAATCATTCAGTAATCCGTTATCTACTTTAAAGGCATCGAACAAATCTCCCCCCAGTTTTTGTGCCGGAATATACAAAGAAGCAAAAGAGATATTTTCCGTGTCGGGAATGCTTTTAGGAAGAGAGCGTTTATGAATTTTTATCGCTTTTGAAATTTCAATATCCAACTTTTGCCGCATCTTTTCCAACTTAATATATTTTTCGTTACCGTAAATATATACAAGGTTATCCTTCCGAAAAATTTTTATATGAAGTTTAACAATTTTCTCTTTGCCGGCAAATAAAACTTTCTCCCATTCTGAAGGCTTTTCCGACACACTTTCAATAATGGATTTTAACTTTTTTAAATTTTTATCGACAATCAATTCAAAAAAAGATTTTTGCTTAAGTTCCGAATCGGTATAACCTAAGTACGATTGCATAGCCTTATTTGAGAAAACAATTTGTCCTTCTGTACTGCAAACCAATATATGATCATCTATCATATCGACTATTGTTTCATTTATTTTTGCAAGGTCAAAACTCTCTATCATAATCGTTTCCCCCCTTTAATGCTGTATTGTGGTTTAGATAATACAAATTAGCATCTTCATAATAGTAATGCTTGTCAAAAGGAAGTGTATTTATACTAAAACTACTTTTCCTCAACTTCTTGATAGACCGCAATTTTATTGCCGTCAGGGTCAGCAATCCAAAACGAGTATGCACCCCAAGGTTTTCTTTGGGGTGGTGAAATAATCTCTATGTCGGGTATTTCTTTTAACAATCGTTCGTATAGTGCATCAATATTGGCATCACTAAATGACAACCACACATTCTTATCTTTTGCCACCTTCACGTTGCCTGGGTCGTAAACGGCAATCTTACTAAATCCATAATGACTACCTTCCACAATCGGATTCTCTTGTAAAAGAATTCTGTAAAATTCTACGAGACGAGAAGCATTGTCAGTCTCTATGCATACCCCATTAAACTTCATAATATATCTCCCTTCAACCTATTTCGTTCAAGTCAATCAAAGCTTCCAGCTATTTTATTCCAGGCATCGCATAATCTTCTGCTGATATTTAACTTGACTATAATTAAATTAAATATAAATGTCAATAGAATATAAGTAATTATTTATCATAGAACCGTCCCCCTGTTCTACTCCGCTTCCCGGAGCTGTTCCACGATACTCTGCCTGTCGGTCAATATATATGAAAGCAAAGGTATAATGGCTCCAATCACCAACAAGAATGGCAGTACAATCAAAAGCGGCCACAAAACAAACCGGTAGCTGAAAAACCAGAGCATGCTTCCCAAGGGTTTAACAACCAAAAGAGAAAACAGGGTACCGAAAGCAAGCGAAAGTGCACAAGTGCCAAGTGCATAATATAAGCCTTCAAATATAAGCATACTGCGTAATTGTTTTCTCGTCATTCCAATGCTTTGCAGCATGGCAAATTCCTTTCTGCGGGTCAATATACTAGTAAGCATGGTGTTGATGAAATTGAGTATCCCTATAAGACCGATAACAATGCTGAATGCACCACCGATCTCAACCACCGTGCTGCACATACCAGAAAACTCTTTAAGCACGGTAAACTTCGATGTATAATTCATTACCGGTTCAATAGAATCGGTGTAGCTTTGCAAAAATTGTTCCATCTCGGCTTCTTTTTCTTCAGACACATTGAAAGCATAGCTCATTATTGCAGGCTGTTCCACCAAGGTTTTGTATATATCTACCGGAAGGTAGAAGGTATAATCCCATCTTCTCCGGTCTGAGTTGGAAAAGGTTCTAATGGCTATATGGCCAAGTACTGTAAACTCTTGCGTAGTATACCTTCTTTCGGCAAGTGTTTCCGACGTCCCTTTGTAGCTATGAAGTGTAATCTTTTCACCCACTCCAAAATGAGCACTGTCCATCTCCGGTACATTGTTGTCATCCAGATGGACACCCTCCAAAATGTAATTGCCGGAAGCCAGTTTCTCGAAATCCAATTCACCGTCAATAAGCTCCAGACGTCTAAGCGGCAGTTCCTCAAGACCGTAGACCACAGCCATAAAGTTACCATAGATGTCGATGTTATATTTTTGTTCGGTGTTCTTTTTGTCCTCTACAGTAAACTTTTCCACTATGCCACCATACAACCGCCCGCCCTCTTCAAATCCCGGCTGGGCTTTTACTACCTGAATGAAGCTTTCGCTGGTTTGATTTTCAGGGCCGCTGAAGTCATTTTGAAAATAGTCGGCATGGGCAATCAAGAAATCGGTATCCACAAATTTTGCAAGGAACTTTTCTAAATCAAAGCTCTGAGACAATGTAAATACCGTGTTCAGCAATACAAGACTTAGGGACAGGCTAATAAACACCAAGACTGTGCGTCTCTTGCTGCGGCCTAAATTAGACAATGCCATGCGGTACGGTTTTCCGCCATTTAAAGACTTTTTCTGTTTTCTAGTCTGTTTTAGACTTCCATCGGTATACCGAACTGCCTCCACCGGTGAAACAGTTGCTGCTATCCTGCCTGGCTTAAAGGTACTGATGAGTACAGTGATAACGGCAAACAGTGCCGAACCGATGAAAATCAATGGGTTAGGTGATACGGACACCTTACTCCCGGCATAGGAGGAATTGTTCATTAGAAGTGGAACAAAAGCCTTTCCGCTAAAATAACCGGCAGTAAGTCCAATTGGAACACCTATAACCGAAAGAATCAAAGCTTGTCTTCGTATAATTTGGCGTATCTGTTTCCCAGTTGTACCGATAGTTTTCAGTAGACCGTAAAACCGGATATCTCGGATGACTGAAATCTGAAAAATATTGTAGATAATTAGATAACCGGTGAAAATGATGAGCAGCAGACCGGACACCATAACAAATAACGTCCCCATATCCATACCAAAGTTGGTGGAAAGGTAGGCCCAGTTCACATTATTATCAATATAATTAAGAGCATCTGGATCGGTAGAATAACCGCTGTCGGTTATAACTTTTTCCAGCTTTCCTCTCAAATCAAGGCTGTTTTTAAATATGATACAGGCATTGATGGCACCGGTTATTGAATTATCTTCTTTATATGTGTTTTGCAATTCGTCCAGATGGGCATCCACATAGGCACGGGAAGCAAATATCCGACCCACATTAAAGACGGGATCACTTTCCCACCAACCGGCAAGGATAAAATCCCGCTGCACTTTCTCTCCCCTGATATCAAGTATTAAAGAAAGAGGGGCACCTATTTCAAGGGGAACACCCAGAAGCTGCAAGGTTTTTGTATCCGCAATGACTTCGTTTTCTGCCACAGGTTTGTGTCCGCTTGTAGGTTGACAAAATCCGAGCTTCAGCCCCAAATCGTCATAGTACCAAAACTCTGATCTGCGTTTTAGAAACGCTTCATTTTCTACACCGTCACACAATGCACGGTTATAGGATATTTCTTTTATCAGTGGATGTTCTTTGATATTATTAAATTCCTCGTCAGAAATATATTTTAATATTGCATGGCCATCACCGCCAGACTGCCGCATGGCAGCCTTCTGCAAACTCTCCACCGTACCCATGCCCATGGTAAAAAGTGTGGTAAACAGCACCGATGTTAAGGCAATTGCGATGACGGCTATCAGATTACGGGTTCTACTGGATCGAAAACTTTTGTCTGCCAGATTCCGTACAGCTTTTTTGCTTTTTACCTTAATCACTGTCCATCACCACCCACAATTTTTCCGTCCTCAATGTGAATGATGCGGTCTGCCATTTTCGCAATTTCCTCATTATGTGTAATCATCACAATGGTTTGTCCGAACTGTTGGCTTGTCACTTTGAGCAGCCCCATTACATCGAGGCTGGTCTTGCTGTCTAAATTTCCCGTGGGTTCGTCAGCCAAAATAATAGCCGGTTTTGTTGCCAAAGCTCTGGCAATTGCCACACGCTACTGTTGACCGCCCGAAAGGTTGTTTGGCAGATTGTTAAGTTTGCTTTCAAGTCCCAAGGTTCCGATAATTTTGTCCACGTAGAGTTTGTCAGGCTCCTTCCCGTCAAGCTGGACAGGCAGAATGATGTTCTCGTACACATTCAATATGGGAACAAGATTATAATTCTGAAAAACAAAACCGATTTTTCGTCTACGGAAAATAGTCAGTTCTTCATCCTTAAGCGAGAATATATCCTTTCCATCCACGGTAACCTTACCGCTTGTCGGACGATCAAGGCCTCCCATCATATGAAGAAGTGTAGACTTGCCGCTGCCGGATGTGCCTACAATTGCTACGAATTCCCCATTCCCTATGGTGAGGTTGACACCGTCGAGGGCGTGAACAACAGTATCTCCACTACCGTAATATTTTTTCAGTCCAATGGTTTCAAGTATTATCATTTCTGCTTTACTTTTCATTTTTCTCTCCATATTGCTTTATTATGTTATCTAAGGTGTTTACATAGTCAGTAAATTCACTTTTACCTTTCGCCGTTAAGTTGTATCTGGTCCGAGGTTTTTTGTTGAAAAAGTCTTTGTGTTTATTGCTCATTGTTCTCTTTTATCCTTTTCGCTAATTGAGCAAATTTTTCAGGTTCCTCAAAATGCGGGAAATGTGCCGATTCTTCAAACCATATAATTTCTTTTTTAGGAGCTGTTAGATGATTATAGTAATTCTCTACCAAAACCGAAGGGGTATTGTAATCATATCTTCCAACACAAAAGTAAACAGGTACTTTCACTTCAGGCAAATCTCTTATGAAATCCAGGTCATTGTTCTGCCCCCACATGGCATCTGCGGTAAATTTATTGCCTAAAGCGAATTTTATGCCATCTATCCCTGTATATTCCGGAGAAAACAAGCATGACAAAATGATATCTTTTCGGGTATTTACTTTTCTTTCAACACCTCCATATTTCTCAAGCCATTTCCTTTGAATAGCCGTATCGCTGACTATGTTTTTGTATGGAGGCCGTCCGATTTTCTCCAAATCTTTTAATGCTTTTTTATTATTATCCTTTTGAGCCATCTCTACAACATAGTCATAAGAAACCACTTCGTTATCAATCCCATTTACTACTTGCCCAATGCTTATAAATGCCGATATTTTTTCCGGATATCGATCCACGATATATAAACCCAGTTCACTTCCCCAGGAATGGCCAACTAAAAATATTTTTTCCTTGTTATATTTTTTACATAGATAGTCAATCAGTTCTTTACAGTCTTCTATAAACTGTTCTCTATTCATAGTATCTTTAGGAATGTTAAAAGAGAATGATTTTCCGGCTCCTCTTTGATCCCAATTAACAACAATAAAGTTATCTTCCAATTCCTTTTGATACTTTCTTGCATATGATATTTGTGCATATCCCGGACCTCCATGTAAAAAAAGAAGTATCGGATTATTAGTATCTCTACCTCTTATCATTATATATTGTTCTATACCGCCTATTTCTATTTTTTGAATGGATGCGACACTGTTATTTCCTTCTTTCTTCGGTGTTCTCGATGGAATAAACAGTACAAGCAGTAATAATATTACTAAAACAACCACGGTAATCTTAAAAAACCTTTTGATAATTTTCATATATATTCTCCAAAATATTTCACATTTCAAGATTAACTAGGAAATTTTGTAATCATATAGCCAATATTATACAATAAGATGTTAAAAAATCAACACATAGAATAAAATCTCAGGGACATCGAGCCCCTTCGATTATACAGCTTTCACGACCTTAGAAAGCCCCTAAACAAGGACGGTTCTCTGTTCTAAATCAGAGAACCGTCCCTTGTTTTCGGTTTGTTTAGGAAGCTTTGAGTAGTTGCAGGACTCGTCCCGGTTGGGCACTGGCCTGAGACATCATAGCCATTGAAGCCTGGCTAAGAATATTGCTCTTTGTCATATTCATTACTTCTTTTGCAAAGTCAGCATCACGTATTCTCGATTCACTGCTGGCAGTATTCTCGGAGTTTATATTATTTATGGCAAGAGCATGTTCCAGACGGTTCTGTATAGCACCAAACTGGGAACGAATACTAGAAACAATATTTATTCCTGTATCAAACTGGTCTATTGCCGAAGAAGGATCATTAATAAGGTCAACATTTGAAAGTCCGATGGATTTGCTCCTCACATCGGCTAACTCTAAGTACATAATTTGACCGCTATTTGCACCAACATGCATGCTCAGCTTTGACGATTGACTGTTTATTGTCGGAAATACCTCGTCAAAACCTTTTAGAGGGTTGTCTGTATAATTGGATGTATTCGGTACAGCACTCTTTTTATCCTTTAGCGGTCCGTTATCTGCGTTAAGTCCTCCAATAGCACCGGTATCCTCATCTGTCAAGTCCATGTCGGCTATGAACGCTTCACCATAAGCTGTGAAATCTGCTATAAAAGCAGAAACATCTGCATATGTTCCTTTGGATGCACTATTTATTGCCTGATCAAGTGTGGAGTTAAGATTATCCCTCAGGTACACCATAACATCCTTGATTCCTTCTCCACCCAAAGCCTTAATCCTATCATGAAGATACCTTACTGCCGCATATGCTGCAGAATAGTGCAAGCTGTCATTATCCCATGCACCACTCATTGCAGCGACAACAGCCGCTCGACCGGCTGCACCTCCTCCATTGACTGCAATATCGGCTGCAAGGCGACTATCTGCTCCGTGAATAAACTCCGCAGTTCCTTCAACAAACCATGTATGGTTTTCTGACAAGTCCTGAAAATTCATACTTCGCCCCATTATAGCATGGACCATTTCATGGACGATGATACGGTCATTATACATTCCCGTATAATTTGAATTTTTATTTTCTCCATCGGGCAAAGTTGCCGGTATGAAGTCGCTTTTTTCAATAACAAGCCTCAAATTTAAAATCTTTCCTGTCGCAGCTTCATAAGCGTTCCAGCTAACATATGCCAGAACACCTCCAGCCTCACCATCCACAATTTCTATTTGGAGCCTGGCATTGTCTGCTTCCAACCCATAATAATCCTTGACAAGTTTTTCAGCCTGTTCCAACCAACTGGTTTTCAAACCAAGAATTATTTGATTCAATTCAGCATCATCGCCAGGATTATTTAAAAGATTTTTGGTATTAAACTGGGTGGTATTCGCTATTCTGTTTATTTCCTTTATTATCTCGTTTGTTTCATATTGCAGCTGTTTTCTATCTTCATCGGTCAGTGTTCCATTTGCAGCCTGGACAGCCAGTTCTCTTCCCCTGTGAAGAAGAGAGTGGACCTCGTTTAATCCACCTTCAGCCGTTTGAATAAGCGAAATGGCATCCTGAATATTTCTTGAAGCTTGATTTAATCCTCTAATCTGTGCCCTCATTTTCTCAGATATAGACAGCCCGGCTGCATCATCTGCCGCTGAGTTTATCCTTTGCCCTGAAGACAGTTTCTGTATAGACTTCTGTAATGAAAGCTGATTTGAGTTATTTACCCGCCAAGTATTAATAGCACTCATATTTGTGTTTATTCTCATATATAGCACCCCCCTTCCTGAGCAAGCAGGTATGGCTATATAATATATCGGCAAAAATATTTATTTTGCTACAAAAAAAGAGAGTTGTATCCTCTCTCCTATGAATAGAACAGGGGACGGCTCTCTGTTTTCAAATGGAGAACCATCCCCTGCTTGATGCGAATTTTAGAAGAATATTTTTGCCAGTTTGAGTATACCTTGTTTCCAAGGCACTCTATGGGAAATTCCTGTTTTATCCTGAAATTTATCCAAATTTTCCAAATACCATTTGTAGTTCCTAATCAAGGCGTCCTTATTTGAATATTTGGGTTTGAATCCTAGGATTTTTTCTGCTTTCTCTATTGAAACGAAAGAATCCTCGCAAGCCGTCTCATAAACCCATTTATATAAAGGAGACAACTTGAGAAATTCCAAAACTCTCAGTGCAAATATCACCGGCTTTGCAGGAAAACCTTTAATTTTCTTGCCGAATCCTGCATAATCGAGCACAGCCTGATAATCTTCCTTCATTGTAGTAAACTCTTTAGCTCCTATATTAAAGGTGTCATTTACCTTATCCTTAGGTCCTTCAGCTGCAAGATATATTGCCTCACACAAATCTTCCACATCCAAAAGCTGGTATCTGTTGTTTCCGCTGCCTATCATAGGGAAACCTTTTCCGTCCTTTGCCCAGTCATAAAACAGAGCAAAAACACCAAGTCTTTCGGGCCCGACAAAAGACTTCGGACGCAATATGGGTATACACATACCCTTTTTTCTATACTCTATACATACTTCTTCAGCCTTAATCTTTGCCTCTCCATAATAACCGACCCCATCAAGTTTGTCGTCTTCCATTAACGGGTGATGGTCCGGAATCCCATAAACAGCTGTTGAAGAAATATGTATAACTCTCTCCACACCATGGTTGAATGCAGAATCAACAACATTCCTCGTTCCGTCTATATCCGTTGAAAAAATATCTTCTTTTTTATACAAAGGCAAAGCTGCTGCAGCATGGACCACTATATCCACTTGCTCCATAGCCTGATCCACAGTTTTCCTGTCCCTAATATCGCCTTTAATAATTCTTACCTTGTCCTTAACATCCTCATAATCAAATTCTGCAAAATCCAAAGAAGTCACTTCACAGCCTCTATTTAGCAAAAATCTTATCAAGTTTATTCCTAAAAAACCTGCTCCTCCAGTTACTAAAAATCTTTTTCCCATGTCTATTATCTCCCGTTCATTTTTTTATTGACCGAATAAGCAATTATAATATATAATTATAGGTTAATCCAAATTGCACGTTTATTATACTTAATATATTTTTTAAAATCAAGTATTTTAGCCTAAAAAACCTTTAGTTCCAATCTCTAAAGTGCTTCAACCAGAATTTTGGATGCCTCTTCCGAACGTAAAGCAATGACTGCTCCTCTTATGCGATAAGCAACAGGATCTCCCGATGGACTTTTCTGCAATGCTTCAACAACAGTGTCACAAATCAAACCCAAATCCAACATTCTTCTTCTAGTCATTCCATCGGAAGTAAGTAATTTTACCCGGGCTTTTTTGCCTATGGGCAAGCGATTTAATGTTATATATTCATCTTTCATAATCCAGTCCTCCAAAAAATTATGTGCATACATTATTTAGTCTTTTTCAGCTTAGAACAAAACTTTTTCCCTACACTAAAATATGTGTACCCAAATTGATATGTTACCTTAACCATAAAAAATAAACTTTAGGTATTATTTTCTTTTAAGCGTGATAACAGTCACTTCAGGACAATTCAAAAATCTGAACTTAAGATTCCCATTTCCCAATCCTTTAGTTACTACCATGTAACTATTGTTATCGTAAAAAACTCCTGAATCATATTGCGGAAAAAGCTTCTTTTCCGGTGATAATAATCCCCCCACGATGGGAAGTCTTATCATGCCACCATGAAAATGCCCACACAGAGTCAAATCACTTCCCCATTCAGAATAAGTATCGTAATATACAGGGTTATGGGTCAAAAGTATGTTAAACTCCTTTTTATTTGGAGTAGCCAATATTTTCTGTATTGATTCAATTCCAAAGTAATTATCTTTTTGATAATCACTCCTTAAATCTCTGTAATACCTTAAGTGAAACCACAATCCGTACAAATTAATCTTCTCGTTGTTCTTTTCAATGACAGTTTTTTCATTATCCAATACGATAGTCCCTGTATTCTCAATCTTTGCAATTAAATCTGCCAATCGTTCATCTTTTAAGTTCTGTTCATGATTCCCCACCACATAAAATGTTTGATATTTTTTAGCCAAGTTTTCAGCCAAAGTCAAAAACACATCCCAATCCCGATCTTTTGTAGATATCATATCCCCTGTCATCACAACAATATCGGGCAATTGCATGTCTATCACATTAATCAAACGCTTGTTGCCATCACCAAATTCTCTGCTGTGTAAATCCGAAATCAAAACTATTTTATAACCTTCAAAGGAAATGGGCACATTTTCCTTTGTTATAGTATACATCTCAGTAGTTATAATAAAATTGCTTCTAAGTATTTCAACAATAATAAATAAAGTAAATATTATTAAAATAATGAAATATGCTCTCTTATTTCTTTTAATTTTTTTCATATTAATCCTCTTTTTTATTCCTCTTATCCCTATTTCCTTTATAGATTGTTATTATAAAGCCTCAAATGTCGCTAAACGATGTAAATCAGCTATCAAAAAGCAATAATAAAAACAAACCTCCGCAAATAATAGTGTGCCCACTTTAAATCCGGATGTTTGTTTTATATAAATTGCAATTAACTTTATCTAAATCATACTGCTACCGCAACAGTGTTTGTACTTCTTGCCGCTTCCGCAATAGCACGGTTCATTTCTTCCGATTTTGACAATCGTTTTAGGCTTGGTATTTTGGGGTTGCGGTTTATCCGAAGGAACTTTTGCCGGATTTTTAACCATTTCCACAGGCATGTGTCCCCGCAATACCCATTTTCGGGTATTATTCGATGCAATCCTCAACAACCTCATAAACTCATTTGATTCATTTTCTTCTTTAAATTCTATGCCGCTATCCTTCAACATATTCACAATCATATCCAATGGAAGGTCCAATTTGCAGGCACCGAAAATGTCATAAACCAAGCCGTCTATCATACTTTCATCAACAATATTTAGGTTTCTGATAAATTCCTCGAGTTTCTTAAAATAAACTGATGACAAAGACTGCTCGATTTCAGAATAAAAAGTTATATCACTTTTTTTCGGTATGAAATATGGATAGCGTGATGCAGCCTTCATCAAATTGTTATATTGATTTTCATCTTCTATAAGATTTGAAATAACATATCCTTTTTCACACCAAAAATCCATCTGCCGCATCATCATAGCATCAATATATTTCTGGACATCCTCAATGGTAACCTTATCCTTGTTGTACAAATTCCATAAATCTACCAATTGTTCAACTTTGTAAACTCCATATAAATTTACAAGAGCTAATGTATATGTAAAAAGTTTTTGGTTTCGTTCAACCCTATACATAAAATCTTCACTGTAAGACTGGGGAAGTAAATCAATCAATTCCTTGGGAATAATAGGATATATGTGTCCGTCATGGTTAAACAAGTAAGCGTATCCTAACCACTTCAAAGTTGCATACTGCTTACTTTCCACATCATCCATTTCTTTATTCCAATTTTGCTTAACGGTATTTAGAAACAACCATTCATTCTCATTTAAGTACTCCACATCTTTTGTAAAATTCTCAATCATTTTCGGTATCAATTGCTCTATAATATCGGCATCGGGAGTCCCCTCATCCGCTTGCAATCCGTGCAACTGTGCAAGTTCAAGCAACCTATATCCCCAATACAATTGCAAACACTCTTTTAGGCCAGTCTTTGGCTCACCTTCGAAACAATCAAACATAGATATTCTGCTCATTAATATTCTCCTTTGAATCAATTTCAAGATTTTCTTTAATAGTGCTTTTCCAAAAGATTAAAAGCTAAAATACAATTGTAACCATCTCAAAATGTCTAAAGGTAACTGTTACTGTACAATTGATATTATACAAAAAATCACCCCAAAACAAAAGCCTTGTTTTTTTATGTATAGCAAAATAACCGTTCAAATTGTCCGAAAAAAGCAAAAAAAGTCACACCCTATTGAAAAATATACTAATAGTTCAATAGGGTGTGCTGATATGAGTTATAATATGGGAACAAAAATACTGCTTTATATCATACTAATTTACATATTATTTTTGATTTGCTTTTATAAATTCGTCTACAGATTTCTGACAATCATCGATTACCCTCTGAATTCCAGCCTGTTCAAGTGAAGCCTTAACCTTCGGATAATAAGTATCGTAATCAACCAATCCTTGGCTGAGCGGCTGTACTTCATTCTGACCAACTGTAGACAATGCAGCTATTTCAGATTTAACGTTAGATGAATCATAAGTCCATCCAAGAATCTTCATAGGTTTTGCAATCTTGTTGAACGCATCCATCTTTTCCCACTTATCAGGACTTTCGCTTATCCACAGATAATCGAGGAACTGGTTACCGCCCATTGCCCATTGTGCAAGTCCATAGTAACCTGAATTGTCTGCGTTTACACCGTCAGCAAAGTCTATCTGATTTTCACTTACTTTCTTATAGTGCTTACCTTCAATACCCCAGCTGAGGAGGTTCTTGAGTTCTTTGTCTACAAAGAGCAAATTAATAAACATCATAGCTCTTGCCGGATCTTTAGAAGTTCTTGGAATAACCAACTGTGAGTTAGTCAAATCCGGAGTTGTTGTATAGTATTCAATACCTTGCCAAGCATCAGCTTGAACCAACTCATAACCGTATTGTGCTGTCAACTCTTCTGCTTTACCCGGTTTTAACTGTTCTGTCCATGCGAATACTTTTCCGGCTTTCTTAATTGGTGTACCGTCCTGTAATGTAGCTACGTCTTGGTTAATATAACCTTTTTGATACCAACTGCGGCTTAACTTAAATATTCTTTGTGAAATATCGGTTTCCAAAAGATTTATAATCTTTACATCCCCATCAGTTTTCCTATAACCAACCGGAACATTTACATCTCCGACATTAACATGCCAATCCTGTACCAAATATGCCTGTTGGTCACCCTTTGTGGATAAGAACGGAATTACATCCGGTTCTTTTTCTTTGATAATCTTAAGCCATGGTTCAATATCTTCAGGCTGTTTGATGGTGGTTATATCAAAATTGTACTTATCAACAAGTGCCTTGTTGAATATAAATCCACCGGTACCGTACATATCTTTTGCTGTAGGAATTGCGTAGAGCTTTCCGTTTACAACCGGAGCTTTCAAATATGACGGATGTATGTTGGCGATAATATCTTTACCGTATTCTTGAAGCAGATCGTCCAACGGCAACCAAGCTTGTTTTGCCACGTAGTCGTTAAATCCCCACCAGCTTGGTGAAAACATTATATCTATCTTTTCACCGGATGATACTGCCAGCTGTTGCTTTTCATAATAGCTATCCCACCAGAAATAGTTCAATTTGATAGTAGCATTGATTTTTTCTTTAAGGATTTTGTTTACTTCATCTTGTACCAGTTGCAAGTCCTTAACCTGAGGTGCTAGGAAATACGCATTGATTTCATAAGGTTTTAATTCTGAATTAGTTTCGCCACCTGAACTAGATGTTTCGCTCGGCTGATTTTGTGTTCCAGAATTTTTTGAACATGCCGGAAGCATCAAAAATGATAATACAACTGTCGAAATGATGACATTTCTTAATCTTTTGCTTTTGAACATTATTATACCTCCTTAATTATGAGTCTAGTCTATACATTGATCAGCTAAGACAAAAACTCAAACCATTGTCCGTGCTGAAATCAACCTTTAACCGCACCGATAGTGAGACCTTTGATAAAGTATCTTTGGAAGAACGGATAAGCAAATACAATCGGTCCAATACCAAGTATCGCCATCGCCATACGCAACGTCTCGCCGGGTACGTTTGCCAATGCACTGGAAGCTTGACCTGAAGCTGATGCCAACGAAGATGTAAGGAACTGCAAGGAACGTAACGCTTGATACATTGAGTATTGAAGATTGTAGTATTTAGGATCGTTGATGTACAAAAGGCACAGATACCAATCGTTCCAATAAGCCAGCGATGAAAATAGTGCTATTGTAGCAATAACGGGAGTGGACATTGGAATAACAATCTTATAGAATATTCTAAATTCACTCGCACCATCGATTCTAGCAGCCTCCAACACAGAATCGGGTATATTTATTGAGAAAAACGTTTTAGTTACCAGTACATAAAATGCATTCATAACGGCCGGCATTATCAATGCTATAAGATTGTTCTGTAGTTTCAGGTATTTGGTATACAACATATACCAAGGAACCAATCCACCTTGAAACAGCATCGTGAAAAATATGAAGAAAGAGAAGAAGTTTCTATATTTAAAAGATTTTCTAGATATCGGGTACGCATACAGCATTGTAAAAAGTACGCAAAAGAATGTACCTACAACGCATGTAAAAATTGTAATACCGTAGGACCTGAACAATTTACCCAAATCACTGAACAAATACTTATAAGCATCAAAACTAATTTTGCTTGGGAAAAAAGAGTACCCGTTGGTTACAAGTGATGTTTGTTCTGTGATTGAAACCATAAATATCAAAATCAAAGGTGCCATACACAAAATACAGTAAATAGAAAACAATATGTTAAGAATTATATTAGTAGTGGGTGAAACGGTGTTAATTCTTAAAGTTGGCTTATTTTTTTCAGATTTCATATCTTCTCCCTCAATTCCAAAGTAGTTTATTTTTATATAAAATTATAAATTTAAACTTAAACCTAAAATTTTACACTCATATTAGAAGATCTTATTTTCTTCACTAATCTTACCGACTATCCAGTTAGCAAGTAATACGGTAAAGAATCCGACAACCGATTGGTACAATCCCGCAGCAGCAGACATACCCAAATCTCCGGTCTGAATCAAAGCTTTATATATATAAGTATCGAGAACTTCCGTAGTTGGTGCCAAAAGCCCTTGCTGCATCGGAACTTGATAGAAGAGTCCGAAATCTGCTCTAAAGATATTACCGAGGTTGATGATGGTTGTTACAATCATAAACGGTACCAAGAAAGGAATTGTAATGTATCTAATCTGCTGCAATTTGCTGGCACCATCAAGTACAGCCGCTTCATAGTATTCCTGATCAATCCCTGCTATTCCGGCAGTATAGATAACTATACCGTAACCGACATTTTTCCAGAGATTTACCAATACCAGAATAAAGGGCCAATACTGTGGCGAAGCATACCAATCTATCTTCGGCAAATGGAATATATTGGTAAGAGTCTTATTGTAAAATCCGTTAGGATCTAGAAACGCCAATACCAGATACGCAACAACAACCCATGAGAGAAAATAAGGCAAGAATATTACCGATTGATAAAACTTTGCTGCAAATCTATTTGTCAATTCATTAAGAGCTAAAGCAAACAGTACTGCAAAAATTAACCCCAACAATATAAAAGCCAAATTATATAATATGGTATTTCGTGTAATTCTCCATGCCGCATTGGACATGAAAAGAAATCTGAAATTATACAGCCCGTTCCATGGACTTCTAAGAATACCATCTTCATAGTTAACATTCTTAAAAGCCATAATGACACCAAACATGGGCAAATAGTAGTTGACAAAAATTAAGATAAACGGTGGTAGCATCATCAAAAACATTGCCCAGTTTGTCTCTAATTCTTTTACAAATTTAGATTTTCTCCATACAGGTTTTTTTTCCGGAGATGCATCTTGTGAAATATTTGCACCGGGTGTAACATTAGTATCCGGTGTAACGTTTACGCTTGCTGGCATTTCTTGATCACCTCATTAGAATTTTATTATTACTGATAGAATAATATACAACAACATATAATATTGTTTGCTGAACATTACAACTTAAGTTTAGCCACTCTTATTCAATTTTTTTATATATAAACAGGAAATTATCAATTTAAGATATAACTTATCAAAATTCTATATTTTTAATTGATAAGCAACTTACAAAACAAATAATATGAGGTAAAGGATAAATATTTGCTTAGATAATGCTCTTTAGTCGATGTACTTCGAAGATGTATGGCTTACTTTTACTTCATTTGTTAATATTTACCTCTCAAAAATACAATTTCTATACGCTCTCTATCTCTACGCCTACAGTTAACCGGTTTACTAAACCGGTTACCCAAAATATTACCACAATTTATTTATAAACGCAATAATTATTTAGTATATTATATTATTATTTTATTCGCATTATTTAATAATTTTTATTTTTATTTATTATTAATACTATATTTATTAATTAATTCCTTCTTAAGAATATAAAAAGATTAATTTTCCAGCAATTTTTTAATTTGAAAATTAACTGTAAATTACCGATGCTTTTTAAGTCCTCGATGCCAATTGACTCCAATATTTCCCGTATGGTAGAATATGAGGTATAAAATACATAAAATTCATTCCTGAATTATATCCTATTTAATATTGTCAAATAAAGGTCTTGACAAATTACAACCATATATTGAAAACCTTGTAAATTCTTTATGTATACATATATTTCCAGCACAAAATTACCTGGGAGGTATCTCCAATAATGGATTATTCAATTGAAGACTACGTAAAGAGATATGAACCCTTTTGGGGCAGCTGGTACATAGAAAAGTTTTTAGGACAGGGCAGCTACGGAAAGGTCTATAAAATTTCCAAGGAAGAATGGGGTTATAAATATGAATCTGCTTTAAAAATAATAAGCATTCCCACAAAAGAACAATATAATGAAGCCATATCAACTTTGGGAAAGGACGAAAAGCTTCTAAGGCATTATTTTGAGGATGCAGTAAAGGGCATTATAAACGAGATTGTAATGCTCTATAACCTCAGAGGAAACAGCAATATAGTAAGTTATGAAGACCATACGGTGGAAGAACACCAAGATGAAATTGTCTGGGATATATTAATCAGAATGGAGTATCTGACCCCACTCAACCGATATATAGAGGATAATGATTTGAAATTGTGTGATGCAATTAATATAGGTATTGATATATGTTCGGCTTTGGAACTGTGTTTCAATAAAAATATCGTACACAGAGATATAAAGGATGCAAACATATTTGTATCGAAGGATAACCGATATAAATTAGGAGATTTTGGAATAGCACGGGAACTGTCAAAAGGAATGTCCTCCTCTATCCGTGGCACACCGCTCTATATGGCACCGGAAGTTTACAAAGGTCAATCTTACGATACACGGGCCGATCTCTATTCGTTAGGAATTTTGCTTTACAAACTTCTCAATAATGGAAGATTCCCATTTATGCCACCTTTTCCGACAGAGCTTCGCATTAAAGACAGTGAAGTTGCAGTTGAAAAGCGTCTTTCAGGTGAACCTCTACCTCCTCCGTGTAATGCACCTGAAAAGCTTAGCAATGTAATTTTAAAGTTGTGTGAATTTACCCCGGAAAATAGATTTGCTTCGCCTTCAGAGTTGAAAGAGGCTTTATTTGAAGCTTATTACGGTATTTCCCATACTGATAGGCAAAAAATCATCCTGTCAAAGAAGCCAAACTCCCGGCAGCAATATTTAAAGGATATACCCGAAACAATTTTACTAAGCGACTCTGAAATTCTTAAAAGACAAACTCAGCATGCCAATACCCTGCAAACATACTTTGAACCGTTCGAAAACAAACCTTTAGGCTTTCCCAACATAAATTCAAATATTACTTCAACCGGTAATATATCAAACGGAGGTCTAGTTTGCTTAAACGGCGAAGAAATTTACATATCAAGTCCCTATTACAAACACGGCATATATAAATTTCTTCCCCATGTCCATACCACCTTAAAACTTACTTCCGATGAAGCATGGTTCATTAACATTGAAGACAATTGGATTTACTACTGCAACTCCTCCGATAGTGAAAGGTTATACCGTATAAATGTTGACGGAAGCGAAAGGAGGAAGTTGATAGACGACAGTTGCTGGTACTTGAATGTGTACGAAAATATCATGTATTACTGCAGTGAAACTGACGGTTACAACATCTATAAAGCAAAAATCGACGGAACGGAAAAGACAAAACTGGCAAGTGACCAATCGTCGCATCTCACCCTGTATAACGGTTACCTGTATTACTGCAACAAAAGCGACAGGAGCAGAATTTACAGAATAGATACCGACGGCAAAGAAAAGATCAAAATATCCGACGACGAGGCAAGCTATTTTTGCATTGGCGATGACTGGATATATTACTGCAACAAGAGCGATAACATGCGAATTTACAAAATAAATATTTCAGGCAGAAAACGGGAAAAAATTTGCAGCGATGTATCAAGCAATTTATGCCTTGATGATGACCGGCTCTACTATTGCAACAAAAACGATAAGAGCAAGCTATACAGAATTCGCTGCGACGGTTCTCAAAGGGAGAAGCTCAATGATGACTATTCCGACCATATAAACATAATCGGTAACCGGATTTACTACTGTAACAAAAATGACGAAGGTAAAATTTATAAAATTCAGACAAACGGGCTCAATAGAAGTAAAATATATATATTTGAAGATAATAATGATGAATGGATATACATCTAAAGGTGGTGTTCTATGGGTATAACGCTTAAAATAGATGCTTCAGTTATGTCAAGCAAAGGTATAATTCGAAGTAGAAATGAAGATAACTTTTATTTTAACGGTATAATAAGGAAGTTAAATTCTCAACAGGATCCCCAACGCTACTCGACCGCTAGCTGGGGAAATCGATTTGTCTTTGCCGTATGCGACGGCATGGGCGGTGAGCAGTTCGGAGAGGAAGCTTCATATATAGCGGTTCAATCGCTGCATAATTTTTGTGAAACCAACCTTCAATCCATCGATAAAATATCAGACTTAAAAAAATATATGGACGATTACATAAATAAGACCAATCACGCAATATATGAATACTCTTTAAAATTAGGCAGCAGATCAGGAACAATTCTAGCCGCTGTTGCATTCTGCCAGGATAAAGCGATGGCTTTCAACATCGGGGACAGCAGTGTATATTTACTGCGAAATTCCAATCTTACAAAACTTACAACCGATCATACCGAAGCTCAAAGGCTTATCCGTCTGGGAGTTTTAAACAGCCATACCGCAAAACATCACAAGAGTAAAAATCTACTTACAAGGTATCTCGGTTCAGATCCGGCCAACGGTATCATGGAGGCTGACTACTCCGATGAATTAACCGTCTTGAAAGGAGACGTCTATCTCATCTGCAGTGATGGACTATCCGACTCATTAACCGATGAAGAAATAAAATTCCATCTATCCATGCCCGACAACAGTGCACTAATATGTCAAGACTTGGTTGGACTGGCATTAAGCAACAGTAACAAGGATAACGTTACTGCTCTAGTTGTAAAAATTATTGATATGCTATAATGCACACTATGACTACTTTAAATATTCCCTGAAATTTTCAATTTCAGTTTTCAGTATAAACTGTTGATAGGCCTTTTTCTCCATTAGTGCATTCCTCAACCGCTTTTCGGCTAAAGCCACGGTATTTTCCACACTGCCGTCACCTTTATACAAAAATACCGTTAAATCATCTTCACTTAAAATATAACTTATTTTGCCGGCTGCTTTCAAAAACTTCAGTCCGGCTTTTACAATGCTCTCCTCCACACCAAGCTTTATTGCCATCGATTCAATATAAGATGTTCCGCTATTCTGTGCAACTATGTACTTAATTAACCCCAAAAGATCTGTGACAAATCCTTTGAAGGTATAATCCGGTAAAATGCCAAAGTTTATAATGATATTTTGAGGATTGCTCAAGGCCACTATTTCCCTGAAAATCTCCGTATTAGGAGGCGGAGATAAAAGAACCAGATTGTCTGTTCTATCGATACCGAAACGATCCACTGTACCCGATAGAGGACACTTGGAACTTAAGCCTTCATAGAAGAACAGTGCCTGGCTGTATTTCTTCGCCAAAAGTTTTATATCGCAACCTCTTTCGTCGATAATTTCACCTTTAAATACCCTGCGAACCTCTCCTTCACTTTCAAGCATATACATTACAGTCAGTTGAAGGTTTGAGTTTCCCTTATAGGTATTTTTACTTATTTTGTAAATCACATCAAATACTTTCCCCTGAAGGGATTTATCCTCGCCAAACCACTTGACGGCAGATATTCTTGAACTGTTTCTTCCTTCCAACACCATTATATGATGGTTCTTTTCAGTCTTTCTGTCACTTAAGACTTTTAAATTGTAGGACACAAAAACTGGTGCTTCAAAGCCTTCGCCGTAAGGTCCCGCTGTCATAAGTTTTTCAAAAAGCTTCTCGGTTATATCATCAATCTCAAGCTCCATGTCTACATCCACACTTATAGTATCACCTATGAAATGTTTCTTTTCGGCCAGAAGTTCAATCTCAGTTATAAAGTCTTTGAGATTGTCTTTCAAAAGGGAAAGCCCGGCTGCCTGGGAATGGCCTCCGAATTTCAAAAGCTTGCCGCTGCACTCTTTGATCAACTCATATATATTCACTTCTTCAATCGATCTTGCCGAACCTACAACCGTCTTGCCGTCCTCTTTGAGAGACATTAGAATGGTAGGCTTTTTGTAAACTTCACATATCCTGCCTGCTGCAATCCCTATTATTCCATGGTGCCAAAAATCACTATATAGTACCAGTACCGTCTTGTTTTTCTTTATTGTCTCCACCTGTTCGGTTGCCTGGTCTATTATTTCCTGCTGAACCCTTTTTCTCTCGGAATTGAGGAAATCAATCCTTTGAGCCATTTCAGCAGCAGTGTAGGGCTCTTTGCAAAGCATGAGTTCTACCGGGAGCCTTGCCGATTCCATTCTTCCTGCGGCATTTATTCTAGGTGCTATTTGAAAGGCAATATCCTCCTCGGTGCTGAGCTTATTGGACTTGCTCGCTATATCCAAAAGCTTGATTAAGCCCTCTCTCTTGGTATTGAACAATTTAGGGATTGCTTTTTTCAGCAAATGTCTATTTTCACCGTTAAGGCTTACTACATCTGCAATAAGGGACAGTGCAAGCATGTCCAAAAAATCTTCCGCTTTCTCCTCAAGTCCTCTTTTCTTCAAAAGTGCAAGGCAAAGAAAATACGCCATGGCACATCCAGACAAATTCCTTGCCTTATGTCCCTCTTCAAGGAGCTTTGGATTCAATATCACGTCGGCATTGGGAAGCTCGGAAGGAATATTGTGGTGATCGGTTAATATTACATCCATTCCCAATTCCTTGGCACGATTTATCTCATTGATATTGGATATTCCGCAATCACAGGTAACAATCAATGTAACACCGTCGGCTGCAAGTCTCTCAATTACCTCCAAATTCATTCCGTAACCTTCCGTGAAACGGTCGGGTACATGATAAACAACGTCAGCAATAAACATACTTAAGCATTCCACAAGTATAACGGTACTGGTTACACCATCAACATCGTAATCTCCGTATACACATACTTTCTCTCTGCAATCCGCAGCCTTAAGTATTCTTTCAACAGCTTTTTGCATGCCTTTGAACTCATTCACATCGGTAGGAATGTAGTACTCGTCCTTAAGCATCTGGCGTACGGTATCCGGATTTTTATAACCTCTGTTGTAAAAAATCCTGGCAATAAGTTCATCCCCACCGGCTGCTTCTACAAGGTCATCGGGAATATGTATATCCTTATTCAATAAGTTTATTTTTATCCTCACCTAAGTCAACTCCTCAATGCTTTCCCATTCAAGCTCGTCCAAAAAGTCTTCATCCTTTTCAATTTCGTTGAAATCAACCCTTTGATTATTGCAAAACCAATTGAATTCACAGTATTTGCAGTTTTTCTCATACATTGCCTTTTCAAAGGTCGAAAAATCATATTGAAGTATACCTTGTATTTTACTTTGCAAAATTTCTCTATAGGTATTGTGCAGTTCATCACTGTATCTTATGTCCATCAGCACTTCCGGAGGATCGGGCTGCCAATAGCACATCCTTATATTTTCGCTTTTTACCTGTTTACCGGCTACTCTCTCACTTTGCTCCTTCAGTACGAAAAGATATACCATGGTTTGAAGACTTTTTCTATACTTGTCTGCCTTAACTCTCCTTTGCTGTCGAGTACTGTCTTTACTTTGGGTTTTCCAATCCCAAATTTCAATTTTATCTTCATCGACTATCAGAAGGTCGAAATTTGCCTCAAGCCTAAAAATACCTTTAGACATTCTAAGCTTATATTCCGGAAGGTATTTTAAGTTATCTTTCTTCTTAAAATTGTTTTCAAGGCTTTTAAGCCATTTGCTTAAACTTTCGAACCCTTCCGTTTTCTCATTGAGTCCCGTATCAATGCCCAAGAAATATCTGTGGGCCAAAAGATGAAAATTATTTCCCAGTTCAAGGCTTTTCCTTATTTCTTCACTGGGAAAATTATCCCATTTTAGATTTTCAAGATATCTTTTCTTAAACTTTAGAGGACAACGGTCAAAAGTCGCCAATGACTGCTGGGTAAACAAAAAATATTCGACAAATCTTAAATCGTTCATTTGGGTAACTCCTCTATATATTTCCTAAGTTCCAAAACATACTTTGAAGGCAATATTTCATTTCTTTTTCCCCTATTAGCCTCAAAGGAACTTAAAAACAGATATTCTTTCGCCCGGGTTATTCCCACATACAAAAGTCTTGCCCGCTCGGAGATGGTTTCGATTTTTGACTGTACTATGGAATCTCCGTTGCTTTTATCGCCCAACAATTTATTTAAGTCTGCCTTGATAATTGCTTGGGGATTTTTAAACTCCTCCTTAAGATACCAATACTCCCCGACAAACTTGTCGTCTAGACTAACCGGAAAATCGGTATTGGTAAGGCTTGTTAGAAAAACAACATCCCATTCCAAGCCCTTTGACTTATGATATGTAGCCACTGTAACCACTCCCGGTTTAGGCTCATACCCCTTCAAATCCCAAACAATACCGGCAAAGAAGTTGAACATGTTTTTAGGTCTTAATAGCTCCAACGCCAAGTCGGCAAGTTTCCAATGGGGATCCTGGCTCATAAGATAGCGGACATCCCCAGCCACTTTTTGGGCTATAGCCCTATCTTCCTTATCAAATCTCAATTTCTCGGAAATATAAAGTATCAACTTTTCCACAATGGTGTTGGGAAACTCCAGAAGTTCCCTTACCGTTTCAAGATTTTCTATAAAATCCGTCCAAATACTGCTAGACAGCAAGTCCTTAGGTATATCGGCAGTCTCAATCTCGCCGCCTATAGGATAGAGTATTTTTTCCACGGGATACATTTTCAAAAATTCATTTAGCACTACCCTCTGTCCGACAATTTTCTTTTCCTCATCGGCTTCCGGATCGGCTACGTTGTTGTCATAGGACCCTAAAAGGAAGCACTCATTCATCATATCGAAAAACTTTTGCCCGTCCTCGGGTTGTGCGATGAAGTCTATAATTCTTCCTAACTTCCTCAAAGTTTTGTTTTTCTCCCCCGAACTATTGTCAAGCAGCTCATAGGGTACTTGCCTTGCCTCCAAAATATTTAAAACAACATTCATCCTCCATGATGTAGGCACAAGTATGGCAACGGTCTTGCCGGGATATTTTCTCATCATTTCCTGGGCTTTAATTACCACGCCTCGTGCCTCATCCTCCCAGCTTTTGAATATCCCCACCTTGATGCCGTACTCGTCTATTTTGGGATTGGGCCTTTCATCATCTTCCCCCACAGGTTCTATAAACTGCGGCAAAAGGCTCTCCCTGCATTCCAACACCGGATGTTTTTCTCTGACATACTTTACGAAATAATTGGCCAGATTGATTATATCAACGGTATTTCTGCTGGACTGCGTTATTTTGTATACGGTGGTTTTTGGATTTTCGCAAAAGCTTTTAAACAAGGAAAAATCACTGTTGCTAAAGCTTCCGCATATAGCCTGGTTACTGTCTCCCACCCTCAATAAATTGCCATTGGATATCATCTCGAGAATTTCACTCTGTATGAGATTTGAGTCCTGGGCTTCATCCTCACATACAAAGGAATACTTATCCTGATACTTTTTAAGCAAGTGGACATCTTCCTTGAGCATTTTTTTTGCGTTATAAAGCATATCGTCAAAATCCAAAAATCCTCCGATTTTAAGCCTTCTGTCATATATTTCATAAATCTCACTTGCCCAAGACAGTATGGATTCATCTCCAAGGCTTTCGCAAAGCCCTTTTGCTTCTTTAGGTCCTATTCCCCTGCACTTAAAATCACCGATGGCAGAAAGCATTATATTGCACAGTTTGTCCTGCCAGTTCTTATATGTATCGCTTAACCTATTGGCACTTAAGTTTGCTTCGTCTATATAAAGCTTGAATTTTCTCTCATTATGCCTTTTCCACTCGTCAATACAGCTGTAGATAAGGTTAGTCTTTGAAACACCGTCTATTATCATGAACTCCTCATTGGTAATCACATGATCCGGCTTTTCTTTTATTATCTGGAGGCACAATCCGTGGATGGTGGACACAAAATAATCCTTACTGCTTATAATCCCTCTATTTTTCAGTTCTGCCGCTATTCGCTGCTTGAAATTGTTCACGGCACTGTTCATATAGGTAACAATAAGGATTTTACCCGGTTTATGCAGTTTATTGGCAATTATTTCAGCAGCCCACAGTGAAAGGCAGTGGGTCTTTCCCCCTCCGGGAATCGCAGGAATGGCACAGTATCCGCCTCTATATTGTTCTACCAGTTCTCTCTGACCTTTTCTAAGCCCCATCCTTACCTCCGTAATAAATCCACCGATATCAACCTAAGCCATTATTTCATCGAAGTAATCGGCCAGGATACCGTCATTCTCATAACCGTTGGCCGACAGCATGGACTCAAAAGTTATAACCTTGTCGGAACACCTTTTAAAAATAGCTCTCAAAAGTGTAGCCAAATAATGCTTCTGATTTTTTTCCTCAAGTTCCTCGGTATAAACATCGTTTTCATCCCAGGTCTTTGTTAGTACATGGAGGTTTGTTATCTCCTTGACGCTGCGGGGAGTCCAGTTATTGCTGCTGAGACTTGTAATTACAGTCACCTTGCTCTTTAGTGAACTTGCCAAATAGGGCACCGGTGTGGTTAAAAGTACAAAATCTCCACTCAGCTTCTCCTCCAGCTCAAAAATACTTTCGGCCGATTTTATACCTCTTCTTACAACCTCCAAAAAATCTTTGCTGGCGTTTCTGTTAAACCTTGACACCACTTCAACAAAGGTCTGGGCACTGTCAATAAGGTTCTTGGCCTCTAGAATATCCTTCTGGGATACTTCCTTCGATATGAGTATCTCCAAAAATACCTTCTGGAAAAATTCGTTTATTTTAAGAGGCTTCGGCTTCTTCTTGTACTCACTTATCCAGTTTCTTATGTACTCATATTTTTCAATATTGTAATACCCTATCCTTTCCACCAATCCCGGAAACTCTATATCGGGAAACTGTGCAAAGGGTCTCTGGCTGACAATCTCACCGGCCAATATGGAACTTCTAACGGGATCGATTTTAAGCACCATTCGAAGAAGAGCCCTAACATCATCCTTGCTGGGCATTGAACCGTAAGCGGGATGACACAACTGGGCTAAAGTTATAAGGGCCTGTGAAAACGGATTGTCAATAAGTCTGCTCTTTCTTGCAAGATTTTTTACTTCATATCCGTATCTTTCAAGAATTCTGGCAATTACAAACTCGGTAACCGGATCGGCATAGCTAGATATTACCACAATATCCGACGGATTATACCCTTCCTTGTCTATAAGCTGTACTATTCTTTCAGCAGCATTCTCCAACATCTCACTTCTCAATTCAAAGGGCGGAACCCTTTCAATATAAGGCCCGGGCTTGCACTTGTTGTTTTTCAAGTTTTCAATATTGTCATACAACATGTCGGAAAACTCTGCCATGTATTCTTGACAGGTATGGGATTTGCCCATCTCAATTTTGTCTATCTTGTCAATCAATACCGATTTTACATACCCATGATTGCTGCCAAAAGCTTCACCGTATCCGCCTTCGTGGTTGTAAGCCAAAAGGCAGGTCTTAAGATTGGGCAGTAGTATATTGATTAAGTCCACTTGGGTCGGGACACACTCCTCTATATTGTCCACAATGAGATGTTCAATCCTCGATGATAAATTATCCCTATAAAGTTTATCGGGCAAAAGATAATTATTGTATAAATCAACAGCCATACCGAAATCGAATATTCCAAGCTCCAAGCATTTTTTCCTGTAAGCGGCCACAATGTCATCAGCTTCCCTGAAAATCTGTTTTCTTAACTCATCTTTATTCTCCAAGGCTTTATAGAGCCTGTCCCCAATTTTGTAATACGGTATATCCGATATAGCCGCTTTAACAAGGTTACCGGTGATATCAATTGCAAGTCTGTCGGTATAGGAAGTGACTCCGGCAAAGGCTCCCTGGTTTTGTCTCCTCCATTCGATTACAGTGGCAACGAGAAACTGTGCCGCCTCAAAGGTAAGAAATACCGGTTTTATATCCTTATTGACTATTTCGTTACACTTTTTAGTTATAATAGGATAAAAAGTTTTGATTTCGCTTTGGATAAATCCGTAATAGGAAGTTCTTAAAACATTACCCGATCCTTCAAGAACAGTTTTTGTCCTCCACTCAAGGGACTGGGTTCTGTTCAAAAGCAGAATAAGAATCTTCTCACTGGGTATCTTGAGCTTGTCCACCATATATTTATATCTTTCGAGCAATATAGTGGACTTTCCGCTTCCGGTAGGTCCTTTCAAAATAAACTTGGAATCATGAGAAGGCAATTCAATTATTTTCCTGGCATTTTCATCGAAAAAAATGGTGTATCCCTCCAATATTGTGCTTGACCGAATTATAATATCTTGGGGTTTTAACGAATAATTACAACTAATAATTAACCATAAATATTAGAGCTGTCAATTGTGCCACAAATATAGCAGGAATACCAATCATAAAATGCCAGTGCTTTGTTTTGTGTCTGAAATATAGCATCCCTGCATAGACACCAATCGATCCTCCAAAGATTGCCGGCATAACTAACATCTTCTCGGGTATTCTCCAAAGATTCTTTTGAGCTTTATACTTATCTACACCCATCAATAAAAAACCGATTATATTCATAAGCAATATAAAACCTATAGCCAAAGTTAAATTTTCATCAAGCATTTAAACCTTCCCCTTTTTATCAATAGAACATAACAAAAAGCACCAAACTTTTTATCAGTAGAAGTTATAGAAAACTTGAACCTTTATATAATTATACCCCTATAATCTTGAAACATCAATAACAGCAAATAGTCTATATCGGCCTTCAAAAATCCCAAAAATAAACACCCCGACAATATTTGCCGGGGCATTTATTAGGGGGTTAAAATGTATTTTGTGAGGTCATTTAAATTATTGACCTATTATTACTTAAATATACGTAAAAATTATATTTTTCCTCAATAAAGTACTCTATAGTACTTTTTAGCTGTGTAACTTCGATTTGCAAAATATTCCGACAAAGTGCTCCAAACATAAAAAGAACCGGATTAAGTTTCCGATTCTGATTATGTACCGAAAAGATTTATCAAAAGCCAAATCATATACTTTAAAATACTAACTACCCTGCACTTTCAATACTGTCTTCCATTGCCTTTATCTTTCTTTCATGCTGTTTATAGCCATCAAACAAGGACTCCAATTTTTTACCGTAACTGTTCTCGATTCCAAGTACATCTTTTTTCAATTCCCTAACTTCGCTCTCTAAGTTGTCAAACCGCTCATTCGTTTCTTTACGAAACTCTATAAATTCGCTGTACATTCTTTCAAGAAGTTCAAAGGTCTTATCTTCCATTTATCTTTCCTCCTGTGTATTGTAGCTAGATAATATAATACCATATAATCGGTTGGAATTGGGAAGTATTTTTATAAAATTAAATTTATTTTCACCAGATATCGTAATATTGACTCCTTTCTATTTTATCTTCATATATATCTATAGCAACCGGTTCACTTCCGTGTTCAACAGCAATACCTTCAGCACGTCCCATAACAAATCTGTTATGACCTTTTTCGAAAAAATCATCGAAATATTTTTTATCTTCTAAAGTCCAGTAGTAAATTCTTATATATTTAAAACTTACACTGTATTTATTTTCTAAATGTTCCTTAAAATCCTTTGCCATTTTTTCATCCGGCGTCAAACCGAAAGCATTTATCTTAAGGCTCAATTCTTCTTGAAGCTTATATTTTTCAATCAACTCAAAAAAACTTATAAATTTGTCTTGAGATTCTATTGAGTCGACAGCCGATTTGTCGAGCCCCGTCATTGCATAAAAATAACAATCTCCAAAATAATCTAAAACATCGTCTTCTATTAACCCTGATATTTCTTCCGACCAGACATATGACCAAAAATCACTCATATTCCGAATTTCATATGAGGCATCTTTTGTGCCCCTTTCAATAATTTCCTCACGTGAAAATTCATCTGAACTTTTGTAATAACTAAGTCTAATCCTAACACCTTCATAATCCACAGGTACAACATTTATATTATACTTTCCAGTTTTTTTCAAAAAAATAGTCCTTTCAGGCACCATACCTTTAGTCCTAAATTTTAATTTGTACTTATTTTCCAGATAAGCTTCCGCTTTCATCTGTTCCGGTGTTTTATTAATGATTTGTCTTATCACGGGAATGCTAAATTCAGCAAATACCAAAAAAACAGAAATGCTAAAAATAATAGCGGCCATATGTATTTTTTTAGTTTCATTAATGTCCTCCGATATTTTGCTATAATTCATGTTGGGCACATTTGAAATATTTTAGTTTTATTCTTCTATCTCAATTTTATCATCAGTTAATTTTAAGATAACCGGATTACTTCCGCGAGCAATAGCAAACCCCTCAGCATATTTCATATTAAACCTGCTATGTCCCTTACTAAAAAAAATCATCGAAGTAATTTTTGTCCTTCAGGTTCCTGTAATAAACCTCTATTTCTTTGAAACCTATATTGTACTTATCCTCTATTTCCTTCTTAAAATCCTTTACCTTCTTTTCATCCGGTGACATACCAAAGGTCTGTATTTGCAAGTATAGAGCTTTTTGTGCCCCATATTTGTTTATTATTTCACTAAAACTTATAAATTCATTTAGCGAATTTATGGAGTCAGTATCTGATTTATTAACATATGCCAATGCATAAAAATAGCAATCTCCAAAATAATTTAAAACATCATCTTTTATCAACTCAGATACTTCTTCAGACCAGGCATAAGTCCAAAAATGATATATATTATCTATATAATAGGTATGTTCTTCGGTTCCCCGTTCCACAATCCATTCTTCCTTAGGTTTCTCGGAGTTGTCATCGTCATAGACAAGACTTATCGCTACATTTTCAAACTCAGAAGGTACAAGGTATACGCTGGTTCTTCCCGTCTTGGCAAAAAACATAGTTCTTTCCGGAGTACTATCTTTAGCTCTAAATTTTATTTTATATTTATTTTCCAAATAATCTTCAGCCTCTAATTCCAACGGTGTAATATGTACAATTTTTCTTATAACAGGAATACTCAGTTTTGCAAATAATATGAATATAAAAATACTGCATATAATAACAGCTATTTGCCATTTCTTTAATCTCATCAATGTCCTCCACTATTTGAATATATATCCATTACTCCATAAATTAAAATTGTCAGTCAAGCTATTAACTTGTTCTTGCATGAACCCCTAATTTAAATAATTTGAAAGGATACAATTCCAAGAAATTCATATATAATGTCCATTATAACATAATATAGATTTAAAGAGATTAGAATCTTAAACAGTAAACCCTACCTTCTTATAAATTATTGATTTTTCAATAATTCAATTGGAATGTATGCATCATACACTATAATTTTATCAATACATGCCATTGTGTCAATACATTTTTTTGAAGAGATAAATCATGACCACCAGCTAAGCTGGTGGTTTGCTCTTGCCCTATAAGGGCATGTTACTTGGCAGAGCCTAAAAGGCTCTCTGAAGGTTTCGCCAACCGCACACCTTCTCAAACTACCCCTA
>Ga0134093_1000227_pt1 | contig 68759 bp, 55 predicted proteins | sample 4_1taG_FD_94452 | JGI IMG/M metagenome (GOLD analysis project Ga0134093, IMG submission 94452) | Switchgrass degrading microbial communities from high solid loading bioreactors in New Hampshire, USA - 4_13_20_68_A1 metaG | ecosystem: Engineered > Bioreactor > Semi-continuous > Anaerobic >...
ATCATGGCGGGCTCGTCTTCGACGTACACCACCGTCCCCAGCGATTCCCCGATCGGCGCTGTCATGACACCCTCGTGTTGATTCCTTTTGATAAGCAGTCAGGCGGGTTTGTGCCCACTCGCATTGTACTGCTCGCTCCCGATGGCGCAAACCGTCGAGCAGGCAATACCCGTGACGAATAAACTTCGTGGTTGCCCTGCAGCCCTCGCAAGCTGCCTACTGGCGCTCCAACCAACGCACGGCGAGACGGGGCAGGTCCGCCAGCCGCCCGCGATAAACTGTACAGGTCGGCAGCGAGTTCAGGAACAACTGCCCGTAGCCCTTGCTGATAACCCGGCGGTCGAAGATGACGACTACGCCCCGGTCGTCTTTGCGGCGGATCAGGCGACCAAACCCCTGACGGAAACGCAAAATGGTTTCCGGGATCGCATACTGGTTGAACGGGTCCTCGAACTGCTCGCTGCGGGCGGCGAAGAGCGGGTCGCTTGGCACGCTGAACGGCAGGCGCACGATCACGAGCACGCTCAGGTCCGCGCCCGGCACGTCTACACCCTCCCAGAAGGAACGTGTGCCCATCAGCACAGCCTTCTCTGTGCCGACGAAGCCTTCCAGAAGCTGCGAGCGGCTGGAACCATCGCTCTGATCGAAGACGACGATGCCCTCACGGGCAAGCGGCTCAGCGATGGCGTTGGCGGTCTGGCGAAGCTGGGCGTAGCTGGTAAACAGCACCATCGTTCGCCCCTGCGTTGCGCGGCACAGCTCCAGCAGGCCCTGCTCGACGCTGCGCTGGTAGGCGTCGCGCTGGTTCGGCTCCGGCATATCGCTGACGATGTAGAGCAGCGTGTTGTTCTCGTAGTCGAACGGCGAGTCCACGACGACCTCGGTCACGTCATCGGCGCTCAGTCGGGTGCGGATGAACTCGAAGGAGTCGTCGGTGCGGAGCGTCGCGCTCGTCATGATGACGGTGTCCTTCTTGAACCAGACGTGCTCCTGCACGAGCGGGCCAACGTCGAGCGGGGCGGCGTGCAGGGAGATCGTGTCGCGGTCCGGCTGAAACTCCGCCCAGTAGATGGTATTGCCGTCCGGCTCGCTGACGATCTCGTGCAACCGCCGGTGCAACTCGGTGAGGCGGCGCGCGGTGGAGTTCGTCGCGGAGATGAGGTCGTCAAAGTCCTCGATGTCGTACTCGGCCAGCTCGCTCAGTCCGCGTGCAAGCTCCTCCATCGCCCCGGAGATCGCGCCGGTGAACTGGCTGAGGTTGTCCCAGCGTATCTCGATCTCGCTCCAGCCGGGCTGACGCCGCAGCGCGTCGATAATGCGCACCTGCGCCGTGTACTCGTTGCGCTGCACGTTCGCGTGAGTCTCAAGGAACACCCGCAACGCATGAAAGAAGCGATCGACGTGCGTGGTCATCACGGAGGATGCCTGCGTCACGATGTTGACGAACTCGGTGAGTGTCTTGTGATGGCGTGCCGGGATTGCGTCCTGAGTGTGCTGGAGTAGGTCGCCCATTAGCCCGGTGCGCAGCGTGCCGAGATCCGCGACCTGCCGCTTGATGTCGTCGGGATCGGTGCGGAACATCATGCTGTTGGTGATGGCGTCTTCGAGGTGGTGGGCCTCATCGACGATGAGGTGGTCATACGGCGGTAGCACGCGCCCCTCGGTCGCCACATCGGAGAGCAGGAGTGCGTGGTTGACGATCAGCAGGTGGGCGCTCTCCGCCTGGCGGCGTGCCCGGTAGAACGGGCATGTGCCCCCTGTCTGCACCAGGCAGCGCTCGGTCGTGCATCCCTCGTCTTCGGCGCTCAACCGGCGCCAGATCGCCGCCTCGACCGGGCCGCGCAGGCTGATCTCGTTGCGGTCGCCGCTCTTGTTCTGGGTGAGCCACACGAGAATCTTGGCGAGCAAGTGCATCTCTTCACGCGTGGTCGCACCCCGCCGCCGCAGGGCAGCGAGGCGGCGCGGGCAGAGGTAGTTCCGCCGCCCCTTGAGCACGGCGACCCGGACGGGGAGTTTCAGCGCGCTGGTAAGCTGCGGGATGTCCTTGTTGATAAGCTGCTCCTGCAGATTGATGGTGTTCGTGCTGATGACGACGCGGGCGTCGTTCTGCACGGCGAAGCGGGCGGCGGGCAGCAGGTACGCCAGCGACTTGCCGACGCCGGTCGGGGCCTCGATGAACATATGCTGTCCCCTGTTGAAAGCCCGCGTCACCTGCCGCAGCATGTCCACCTGCTGCGAGCGATACTCGTAGCCCGCCAGCGCCTTTGACAGCGCGCCGTTGGGCTTGACCAGCGCGACAAGCTCCTCCTCGTCAATCGGCTGGATGTCGTGCCGGGGGCGCAGGGTCGGGGGAGATTCACCCGGCCCGCCGAATAACTCGCCGAGGTCGGTCAGTTCACCGGCATCCTTCGCCTCTGGCGCGGTAAAGACCTCCCGCGAGCGCGCCTGCAGCGCCGCCTTGAACATGTACGCACCGTCCCACGGCATCTGCTCGCCCAGGCGCACGATCTCCGCGAGGGTATCGAGCGGGAGCGCGAGCGCACGCTCCCACAGCTTGAGGTAAAGCTCCCTTGCGATGTGAGCGTCGTTGAGGGCGCGGTGCGTATCGCCGATCGCAGGGAGGCTGAGCATTGACATCAGCGCGTGCAGGTTGTAGCGCGGCGCGTCGGGGAACAGCGTGGAGGCCAGCACGTAAGTGTCGATGACCGTATGGTGGCTGACCCGCAGCCCGCCACGCTCCAGAAAGGCAATATCAAACTGGACGTTGTGGGCCATGAGCGGCGCATCGCCGAGGAAACGGCGCAGGCCGGGCAGAATCTCGCGCAGCGTTGGCGCATGACGCACGTCCTCGGTCGTGATGCCTGTAAGCTGCGTGATGAATGGAGGGACCGGACAGCCGGGGTTGACCAGCGTTTGAAACTCATCGATTACCTCATCGCCCCGGAACTTTACCGCGCCGATTTCGATAATCTGGTCAGTGTCCGGGTTCAGCCCTGTCGTTTCCAGGTCAATCGAGACCAGGACATCGCGCATGGCGAGTGCCTTTCTAGCCCGTCAAACGGGGCGGGTTGCTGCTGGCGTAGCCTGTTAGGGGCACCGTGTAATCGTAACGGAAGCGGGACCGGCGGGCAAATCGCTGCACCGGCTGCGCTCAGCGCCAGACCACATGGCAGTTCGCCTCCAGCGCAGTGAGCAGCAAGTCATAGTCCTCGATGGTATCAGGGGTGATCATGATCGTCTGCCGGAAGCCCTGCCCGTAGGCCAGCCCCGGCAGGCGGTTCAGCGGAGAGAGGCCCTCGTACACGCTGATGCTGGCGATTTCGATATGGGTGTCCGTCCCGCCGCTTGCATGGGCGAAAACGATCACGCGGTCGATGTCGTCCCACGGCACGAAGCGCTTGGGGAGCAGCACGCGGTTGATGATCAACCCATCCTCGACTACGCTGATCTCGGCGACTGCCACCAGCGCGCTGATCGACACATACAGCAGGAACAGCAGCGCGAGGAACTCTAGGATGCCGACATCCGGGGTGATCAACCAGCCGCACAGCCCGACTACGAGGAGCATCGTCAGCGGCAACCATAGCCGGATGGCAGGCCGCGTAAAACGGTGATGGGATAGCACCCGGCTATCTTGAGGGGCTGGCGGTGGTCTTTTCATTCAATTGCTGACGATCACCTGACATAAAAAGGAGTTAATTCCCGCCTATAATCTAACCCAGATTCTTGTGGGCTGCTATGCAGGCGGCGGACGGTTGTCGATTAGGTGCAAACACTGTCATCATGATAAACTGAGACACGGGAAGGCAGAGAAAAGGTTGAATGCCATGGCTGCCACAGACGCCTACCGCGAAAGCGCCAGTATCGAATTGCCGATGAAACCGCCGGAAGAATGCAAGATTCTCGTTGTGGACGACGACGAGAATGTGCTGGAGTACCTCTCGTACATCCTCGCGCGTGAGGGCTACCAGATCATCACCGCGACAAACGGCTATGACACGCTGGAGCGGGTGAGGGACTCCGCGCCGGATATTGTCGTGCTTGATGTCATCATCCCCGGTACCGACGGGATCGCGGTCTGCCAGCAGATCAAGGCAGCAAACGAGACTCGCTTCCTGCCGGTCATCCTCGTGACCGGCGCGACCGAGCAGAATCGGCGTATGGAAGGGCTGGCGGCGGGCGCGGATGAGTTCCTGAACAAGCCGCTGGACCGGGTCGAATTGATCGTGCGGGTGCGCGCGCTGCTCCGCGCGAAGCAGCTTTACGACGAACTGGAGGCCCACCGTCGCGAGCTTGAGAAGCGAGTCGAGCAGCGCACGTACGAGCTTCGCCGCGCCAACAAGCGGCTCGAAGAGTTAAGCCGGGTGAAGGGGCGCGTGCTGGACATTGTTTCGCACGAGCTGCGGACGCCCGCCATGCAGCTTAAGATGGCGCTCAGCGAGCTGGAAGCTGTCATCGACGATCCGGTGGGGCGGAAGCGAATGTTTGCCCACGCGGCGGAGGCGTTCGCCAAGCTGGAGTACCGGCTTGACCAGGTGCGCGATTTCAGCGACCCGACCGACCTGAAGCCGTCGCTGGTTGCCGTCGCAGACGTAGTACACGGAGCGGTGGCTCGCGCCGCCCGCCTGTACCCGGATGCGGATACCCGGCTGAACGTCTACGTACAGCGCGGGCTGCCCCCTATCTACGTGGATGTGAAGAAGCTGACCCGCGCGCTGACACAGATCATCGACAACGGGCTCAAGTTCGGCGAGCCCGGCCCGGTCGAGGTCAGCGCGGTAGCGGTGGGCGACCAGGGCGATATCGCTATCAGCGTGCGGGACTACGGGCCGGGCATGTCGCCGGAGCAACTCCGCCGGGCGACGGTCGTTCTGGAGCAGGGAGAGGAGAACCCGTCAACCCGGCATTACGGCGGCTTCGGCATTGGGCTTGCGCTGGCAAAGATGATCCTCGACGCACACGGCGTCAGCCTGAACATCGAATCCAGGAAGGGCGCGGGCGTGCTGGTGACGTTCGTGCTGCCCCCGGCTGAGTTTTAGGCGGACAGGCTCGCTGTCACGCGCCGTCGCAGGCCCTTACGCCGTGCTCGATGGCGTCCTTCATCTGCTGGAGGTGCATCCGATCATGATCGGCGAGGAAGCTGACGACTTCCTCGAAACACGTCGGCCCAAAGATCGCGTCCCGCGCCTGTTGTTTCCAGCCCTCTTCGGGGATGGTCTTCAGCCACTCAACCATCGCCTCGCGGCGCTCGACGAACACGTCGAACGCCTCCTCGAACGGCACGCGGCGGTACAGGGCACCTGCGGCCCAGGGGTTGGTGTCCGCCGAGAGGAACGGGTTGTCCTCCGCCAGGATGCGCTCCAGCCGGGCGCGCGTCTGCGCCTCGTGGTCGCGCAGGTGGCACACGATGTCCCGCGCCGACCACTCGTCCTCCGCCGGGTTGCACTCCAGCACATCCCGCAGGTACGGGCGGCGCGCGGCGTCGATGGCGGCGGGGTAGGCGGCAAGGCGGTGTATCAGTGATGACCGGCTGATGTTGCCGTCCGTGGGCAGCGTGTCCAGCCAGCCGTCCAGCACCTTCTCGACGAACGACTCATATGTGCCGTAGCCGGAAACCTGTATGGAGCCATCCGGCGGCTCCGAGCCCTCTGTCGTGACCCAGAATGTGTGCAGGCCCGCCGCCGCCGCGCCGACCAGATCGGCGTCCCAATCGTCGCCGACCATGATCGCTTCGTGGGGCTCGACGCCCAGCCGCAGCACGATCTCCGAGTAGTACTCGGCGGTTGGCTTGCCGAAGTGCATCGACTCCAGCGTCGTGATCATGTCAAAGTCGTACTGCTCGGGCGGGATGTCTCCCCAGCGCATCCGGTGGTGGATGGCAGCCTCGGGCAGGCCGGGGTTGGTTGCCACGACGACGGTGTAGTCGTGGTCGAAGAGCCACTCCAGCAGGCGGCGCGACTCCGGGCGGGGCCGGATCCAGCCGCTCAGCGCCTGGTACGCGTCGCGGTAGAACGACGCGAACAGCGGCTCCAGCGTGGCAAGCTCGTGCCCGATATCCTCCGAGAAGCGCTCCATCACCCGCTCGTAGAGCGGGCGTGCCGGGTCGTACTGGTAAAGCGTCCGCTCGAAGGAACTCATCATCTGGTCGACGAACTGCTCCGGCGGGCTGATTGCCGCCGCATACTGCCCGAGTTCGCGCAGGTAGGCGGGGAAGAAGTTGTGGATATCGCTTGTGATCAGGGTGTCGTCAAGGTCGAGCAGGACGGCTTTGATCATTCATCGCCCTCGTTCGTGAAGAAGATGGACAGCCCGGGGCGCTCGGCGGTGCACTGTGCGCAGCCGATGTACGGGTCCTCAATCTCGATGTCGTGCTTGGCGCAGGTTGCCCGCACCTCGACGTGCCGCCCGAAACCCAGAAAGCCGGGCTTGATCTCGGCTTCAAGTTCCAGGTGAGGGCTGGCGTTAGCATACAGGATGCCGGGCACCGGGCAACTCTCACAGTCACGCGGATGCCATGCTTTGTTGCCTGTCGCCCGCCCGATAAGCCGGCACTCCTGCCGGTTCCGGCCCCGGTGGAAGTCCTCGTAGTAGAATTTACACTCTTTGCCCGCAGGTGTTCGCATGATGGGTTGTTCCCAGACCAGTGTACGCGCCGATTATAGTGCATCGCACAGTAGATTGCACCGCCGGGCGCGGCATAAACAATCGCCCCTGGTTGGCTGCCAGGGGCGCAGGCGGCTGGCCAATCTGCCTAAACGCGGGTGAGGTACTCCCCGGTGCGGGTATCGATGCGAATTACGTCGCCAACCTGCACGAAGAGCGGCACCGTTACCTTGAGGCCGGTGGCAGTGGTAACCTGCTTGGTCGCGCCGGTAGCTGTATCGCCTGCAATTGCCATTTCTGCCTCGGTGACTTCCTGCTCAACTGTGACCGGCAGCTCGTAGTCGATGATCTCGCTGCCGTAGTAGGAGAGCTTCAACTGAAGCTGCGGCTGCAGGTACTTGATGTCGTCACCGAAGACCTCTACCGGTACGTGCGGCTGCTCGTATGTTTCGACATCCATGAAGTGCAGGAAGCCGCCGTCCTGGTACAGGTACTCGACAAGGCGCGTCTCAAGGCGAATATCCTCGACACGGTCGCCGGAGGTGAACGTCATCTCGCGGATCGTTCCGGTCCGAAGGTTGCGAACCTGCACGCGGATGGTTGCTTTGCCGCGTCCCGGCTTGTGGTGGTGGTACTCCAACACCTTGTAAAGCTCCCCGCCCTCCGTGAAGGTTACGCCGCGACGGAGTTCGTTGACATCAATCATGGATTATTTCCACCCTCTGCTGTATTCCTGTCTTGTACGATTCGCAGCGGGATTATATCGTGTGATGAACATCACCAGCAAAATAGCCGGTGGGCTTGCCTGTGACACTCGACTCAGGCGGGATTGCACCGCGCTTGGCCCGTACGGTATAATAACCTGCGTTCTGTTGCAGACACCCCGGAACAAGTTGTCGATCCTTTTCCTCAATACGGGCGGCACCAACTATTAAGAGACGGAGGCGGTTTCAGGTGTTAAAGCGGCGAACCCAGACAGAAGCCTACTGGGTCGAAGACTTCAAGCTTGAACAGCATGATATCGACTACCTTTTTAACGTTCTCCTTGAGCGTGAAACCCCTCTGTCAGCCGATGAAATGGCGCTGCACCTGTTCCGCTATCGCGTGCAGCAGGAAGAGGAAGAACTGGCCCGTAAGCGGAAGCCCGGCAACATCTACAAGCCCGCAGAGACCTATGAGGTTGGGGACCGCCTCACATTCCCGCAGTTTGACCAGGCACAGGGTGAGGTCATTGCGACCCGCCCCGGGAACAACCCCGATTACGGCGACTTCACTGTTTTGACCGTCCAGCTTGAGACGGGCCGCACCGTGAACGTCGCCAGTGCGCTGACAGCTGACCACGTGCTGAACGAGATCGAAGAGGAGCTTGAGGAAGAGCCCGCCGATCTGATGTCGCCGGAGGAGCTGTTCATCGAGTACGGCGGGCACGTCGCGGATGCGATTGCCGAGCGGCTCAGCGAGCACGATGACCTTGTGAGGCTGGCCGGGCGCTGGTTCCCCCGGTCGCTGCTCGTGGACGTCAACATCGGGCATCTCAACCTGGCCGAGGCGGTGCTCGACATTAACGGCGGCGGGCCGATGACCACGCCGGAGATCATCGAGCAGATTGGCATGCTGGAGGGCGTCAACCCGCGCCTGGCCGAATTCTCGATGAACTATGCGCTGCAGGAGGACGAGCGCTTCGACGAGGTCGGCCCGGCGGGTGAGGTGCTGTGGTACCTCGTCCGCATGGAGCCGGATGGGGTCCGCACCACGCCGGAGCGCCTGATTTACGACCCGATCGACTACCCGCGCGAGGTGCTGACGCCCGAACTCCAGCAACTTGAGCTTGAAATCGAGGATGAGCACTCGGACATCCCGCTGCGGCGGGGCAGCGTACCGCGCCGCGTGACGCTGACGCTGACCTATCCGCACCGCGTCTCGGGCACGCTGCCGCTGTCCCAGAAGCTGCGCCGCATGTTCCCGACGGCGTATGAGGCGCCGCGCGTCCGCTTCACGATCATCGACGCGGAGACCGGCGAGCAAATCCCCGCCTGGGTGGTGCGCCCCGGCGGTTACGTCTACGGGCTTGGCGACTGGTTTGAAGAGAAGGGCGTGCCGACGGGCGGCTACCTGACGGTGGAAGCGATGGACGTCGGCGGGCAGGTGAAACTCAGCTACGCGGGCCGCAACCCGCGCCGCGAGTGGGTGCGTACGGCAGTTGTCGAGAATGACCGGCTGCGCTTTGACAACCGCCAGACGACTATTGCGGCTGAGTACGACGAGTTGATGCTCATCGACGTGGAGGACCCGGAGGCGCTTGACCAGCTCTGGCAGCGGATACGCCGGCAGGATCCGCCGCTCGAAGATGTCGTGATCGACGTTGCCCGGGCGCTGGCCGCCTACAACCCGCAGAACAACATCCATGCCAAGACGCTCTACAGCGCCGTGAACCTGATCCGCCGCTGCCCGCCCGGCCCCATTTTCGCGCTTCTCGTCCTGTCCCCGGCCTTCGAGCACGTCGGCGGCCCCTACTGGCGGCTGGCAGGGCAGGGGGCTGAGGTCGAGGCGTGAGTCCCTGTTTCTGCTTTGATGTGCCCGAGGGAGGATGAGCATCTGTGCCTAGACCCGTTGCGAGACCGTCCAAACTGAGCCGGCCAACGATGGACACACGATTCCACATTGATTACGATTGGTGGGAGCAGACCGGCAAGGACATCCGCGTTGACATGCGGCAGATCTGTGCAGAGATCGGCGAGGAGGGGCTTGACGACGCCGACGACAGCATGATGGTGGACTGGGTCGACCCGCTCACCGCGGAGGTGCGGCAGGTAGACGGCATGATGTACGCCTTCCTCGTCCAGTGCAGCCGCAACCCTGAGTTTGTCAACGAGCGCATCCCGCTGACCGAGGCCGTGTTCCGCACGCTGCTGGCCTCCGGCAACCGCCCGATGACGCCCGTCGAGTTGGCGGAGCGCACGGGCCGCCCCGCCGAGATGATCCTGCGGACGCTCTCCGGGCCGCGTGTGTACAAGGGGCTGCGCCCGGTCGAAGATGAGGAGTAGCGGCGACCAGCCCACCGCCGGCTGAAACCTGCCTGCCCGCGCGTGCATCCAAATACCTGAACCTTCAGAACGCTGAGCTTGACGATAGCTTGGCGTTTTGCATGATACGGATGCATGAGCGCAAAGGAGACAGCAATGGCTGAGAGCGTTTCAGAACTGGCTTACGAGGTGGACCTGCGAGAGCCGTACGAGCAGGCGGTGGAGACCGTCACCACGGCGCTGAAGAGCGAGGGATTTGGCGTGCTGACGCGCATCGACGTGAAGGCGACGCTCAAAGAGAAGCTCGGCGCGGACTTCCGCCCGTACGTGATCCTCGGGGCGTGCAACCCGCCGCTCGCGCACCGCGCGCTGGAGGCGGAGCCGAGGATCGGCGCGCTGCTGCCGTGCAACGTCACCGTCGAGCAGGCGGGGGAGGGTGCGCGGGTCCGGCTGGTGAACCCGTTTGCGATGCTGGCCGTGGGCGACCTGGGCGAGAATGCCGAGGTGCGCGCGGTCGCGCTGGAAGCGAATGAGCGCCTGCAGCGGGTGGCGTCGGCGCTGCGTGGCGAGGCGTAGAGCGGCACGGTTTCTAACGCCGATTCGATGGCCGGATGCTTGACGGTCGGCGCGGCGTTGGCTAGAATGCAACGTGGCGGCGCGCCGGTGCGCCGCCAACCCGCCCCCGTAGCTCAAAGGATAGAGCAACGGTCTTCTAAACCGTAGGTTACAGGTTCGAGTCCTGTCGGGGGTGCTGAGAGGCCCGCCATTGCGGCGGGCTTTTTGTTTGGGGACCTAATCCTCAGGCGGCGCGGGCACGATGTGGCCGATTTCATCTACCTCGACTGTCTCGCCCCATCCTCGAAGGCAGAGCGCCAGGTGTCGTCGTCAGGGAGCTTCGTGCCATCGGGCAGGGTTGCCCCTTGAAGAGTCCCGGCCTGCCGAAGCTGCTCAGGTGCGAGGCACAGCGCCCCGTGCAGGTCGGCGTGCGAAAGGTCCGCCCCCTGCAGGTTGGCAGCCCAGAGGCGCACCACTCGCAGGTTGGCGTGACGCAGGTTTGCCCCCTGCAGGTTCGCTTCAAGCAGGTCCACCCGGTGCAGGTTGGCTTCTTCGAAGTTCGCGCCCTGCAGGTTAGCGTTCTGGAGGCTCCCCTCTTGCAGATTGGCGTTCCTGAAGTCCGCCCCTTGCAGGTTGGAGCCTGTGAAGAACGCCCCCTGTAGGCTGGCTCCCCGGAACTCCGCCCCCTCTAGGTTAGCATTCCAGATGCTTGCCCCTTGCAGATCCGCACCGACGAGGTCTGCCCTCTGCAGGTTGGCGCCCAGAAGGCGCGCCCCCCGCAGCGACCCGTCTTCCAGCCAGCCACGCGCCCTGAGCTGGCGGGCCGCCTCGACAGCGAATGCATTGTCAGGGCTGCCCATCTGCACGATCCATTCCGCCTTCCGCTCCCGCTCGGCGCGGAGTTCGTTTGCCGTGTCGAGCAGGAGCACGGCCAGCCCCACGGCGACAAGCGCCGGGCTGATCGCTGTGTAGGAGCGCGCCAGCCCGGATGGGAGCATGACGCCCGGCAGCCCGATGGCAAGCAGGAGCAGGGCGATCAGGCGCGTGCCGGATGCGAAAAACCAGCGAAGCCGCTGGAGTATGCGTGATAGGAGATTCGATGGCCTGAGGAGTATTTTGCGGTCGGTGAGGTCGCTGAGGTCTAGGACGTCGGATCGAAATTCGGACATAGTGGGAACCTCTCACGCATAACGGGGATAAATCGGCCCTGTGAGGTTGTATGGTATGCGAAAAGCCGCACCGCGCAAGGCATCTCCCCCGCCGGGCTGAAAGCCTGCGCCCGTGTGGTATAATCTGCCTGATTAAACAAGACACCGCTCAGCAAAAACACCAGCACAGGACAAGGTCATCTCATGCGTATTCTGGCCGTAGACGTAGGCACCGGCACGCAGGACATCCTGCTGTTTGACACCGACCTCCAGCCGGAGAACTGCTTCAAGCTCGTCATGCCCTCGCCCACGATGATGGTCGCCCGCACCGTCACGGCGGCGACCCGGCGGGGTGGGGCGCCGCTGCTGCTCACCGGCGTGACGATGGGCGGCGGTCCGTCCGCGTGGGCGGTGCGGGATCACGCGGCGGCAGGGAACGAGGTTTTCGCCACGCCCGACGCCGCCCGCACCTTCGACGACAACCTCGATGCGGTGCGCGAGCTGGGCATTGAGGTGATCAGCGAGGATGAGGCGCGGGCGCTCCGCCGCACCCGCTCCGACCTGCTGCACCTGGAACTGCACGACTTCGACTACGGCATGATCGCGCGGGCGTTCGAGGGGTTCGGTGTGGACTTCCCGCCGGAGGGCGTGGCGGTCTCGGTGTTCGACCACGGCGCGGCCCCGCCGGATGTGTCCGACCGGCAGTTCCGCTTCGACTACCTCGACGAGCGCATCCGCGCGCACAACCGGCTCTCGGCGTTTGCGTTCCCGGCGGGCGAGGCACCGGAGATCATGACGCGGCTGCGGTCGGTCGAGGTGAGCGCCCGCGCTACCGGGCTGCCCGATGGCGTGCCGCTCATGGTGATGGACAGCGCCCCGGCGGCGGTGCTCGGCGCGACGCTCGACCCGCGCGTGGGCGAGCGGGACCAGGTGCTCGTGACGAACGTGGGCAACTTCCACACGCTGGCCTTCCGGCTGAGGCCGGACGGGATCGGCGGGGTGTTCGAGCACCACACCGGCTTTCTGGACGCGCCCAAGCTCGACCGGCTGATCGCGGCGCTGGCGGATGCCACGCTCACGCATGAGGATGTGTTCGGTGATATGGGGCACGGGGCGCTGGTCTACGAGCGCGAGCCGGTGCCGCTCGACTTCGTCGCGGTGACCGGGCCGCGCCGCAGCCTGATGCACCGCTCGTCGCTGCCGACGTATCTCGCCGTGCCCTACGGTGACATGATGATCGCCGGGTGCTTCGGGATGATACGTGCCTGGGCAGACGTGTTCCCCGGCGATGCTGAAGCGATCTACGAGAGTCTGAACGGGCGGGAGCAGGTCGCGCCCTGGGAGTTAATCTGATGCGGTATGGGGAGCATAACGATGGAGATGGAAGCCAGGCTGGGTGAAGGCTACCGCGCGGCGCGTGAGGGGGCGGCCTTCAGGCCGTTGCCGGATGCGGGGTATGTGCGGGTCGGCGGTGAGGACCGCACCGACTTCATGCAGCGGCAAACGACGAACGACGTGCGGCTGCTGGGGTCGGGCAAGGCGCTCGTCAACGTGCTCGCCTCGCCGACGGCGCGCATCCTGCACGCCTTCACCATGCTGCAGGAGCTGGAGCATCTCGCGCTCGTCACGGTGGCGGGCGGCGAGGCGCTGGCGGCTTACCTGCGCGGCAAGATCTTCTTCATGGATAAAGTGACGGTCGAGGACGCCAGCGCCGAGTTCTCGCAGTTCGATCTGGACGGCCCGCAGGCCGGCGACCTGCTGACACAGATCGGCCTTGAGCGCGCGCCGGGGGAGGGGGAGCGGGTTGATACTCGCGTCGGTGGTGCGCCGCTGACAGTGTTCGGGCGGAAGGGCCTTGCCGGGGTCGGCTACTGGCTGCTCGCACCCACCGGGCACGGCGCGGATGTTGAGCGGGCGCTGCTCGACGCGGGCGCGGTACTGCTCGGTGAAGAGGCGTATGATGTGCTGCGCGTCGAGGCGGGGCTGCCCGCACCCGGCGCGGAACTGACCGAGGACTTCACGCCGCTGGAGACGGGGCTTGCGTACACCGTCTCGACGAGCAAGGGCTGTTACACCGGGCAGGAAGTGCTCGCCCGGCAGATCAACTACGACAAGGTGAGCCGGCAGCTTGTGGGCCTGCGGCTGAAGGAGCCTGCCCCGGCGGGGAGCGCGGTCCGCGCCGAGGGCCGCCCGGCGGGGACGGTCACGTCGGTGGTGCTCTCGCCGGAGCACGGCTGGATCGCGCTGGCGGTTGTCAGGCGGCCTCACCACGAGCCGGGCAGCGAGGTCGCCGTGCAGACCGCGAGCGGTGAGGTCGGGGCGACGGTCAGCGCGCTGCCCTTCAGCACGGCATAAACAGCCAAGGAGAAGCAAAAACGGCTGCCCCCGTGAGCAGCCGTTTTTTTATTATAGTCCAGCCTTTGGCCCTAGTAGACCAGCAGCGATGCGATGATCAGCACGACAAACGGGATCGGGACGAGGAAGATGTACGTGAACCACTTGCTGTCCGTCTTCAAGTGCATGTAGAACATCGCCACGAGCACGATCTTGGCGCTGGCGAGCGCCGCCAGGATCGGTATCTGCGGGATGTTGAGGAAGGTCACGCCGACCTCGGCGAGAGTCAGCGCGGCCAGCGCCAGGAAGACGAGGAAGTAGTTTGGCCGTTTGTGTTCCTCGACGTGTGCCTGCACTTTCTCCTCGGTATGTTCCATGCTATCTCTCTCCTCCTGGCGTCAGATCAGGTAGATGATCGTGAAGAGGATAATCCACACGATATCTACGAAGTGCCAGTACAGACCAAACAGCTCGATGCCCAGGTTGTTCTCCCGCGTGAAGTCACCCCGGAAGGCTTTGAGCAGGGCAAACAGGAGCCACAGCAGCCCGATGATGACGTGCATCCCGTGGAAGCCGGTCAGCACGAAGAAGGCTGTACCGAAGGTGTCGGACGACGGCGTGACCCCGTGCTGGAACAACTCGGACCACTCGATGCCCTGGATGCCGATGAACACGGAACCGAGCGCCAGCGTCGCCAGCAGGAACAGGATGAAGCGGCCTTCGCGCCCATCCTGCACGGACTCCAGTGCCATCACCACCGTAAAGCTGCTGACGATCAGGATAAAGGTGTTGACCGCCGCCAACGGTACGTTGAGCGCCTCCCCGGGGATGTCCATCATCCCGCGTACGCGGAAGCTCACGAAGGTGGCGATCAGCGCGGTAAAGAACATGACCTCGGACGCGAGGAAGATCCACATGCCGAGCTTGTTCATCGCCAGGCCCATCGACGGTGCGGCTTCAACCACACCCTCGGCGGTGACCATGCGCGTGATGGGCGACGTCGCCAGGCGCGGCCCACCGCCGCCCCCGCTGCGCGCTTTACGACGCTCCGTGGCGGGTGCGGCGGCTCGCTGAGCTGCCTGGGCACGGGCCTGCCGCACCTGCCGGTCGAGGAACCACATCACCAGGCCGATGGTGGCCCCCATGCCGAGAATCAACAGCAGCGGCAGCCCGATGATGAGTGAGAAAACCGTAGTCGGATCGAGTTCTATCACGGTGACCTCCTGCTAACTCCTCTGAATAATCCCCGGAGTCATCCGACCCGGCTATTTGCCAAATGCCCACATGCCGATGCCGGTTGCGAGCAGCAGAATTCCGAGGAACAGCAGGACGGGCGACAGGACACCGGTCAGAGTGAACGTCATGCCCGCCGCGACGATGAGCGGTGCGATGCTCGGCTCAGGCAGGTGAATCTCGATAGGTTCTTCGGCGTTCTCGACGATTGGGTCGTTCATCCTTCTCCCCTGTCCGTGCTAGCGATCAATGGTGCCCGTTGCCGGGCTGGTGATGTCAGTCCGCATGGCCCTGTGCCTCGCGGAGCTTCTGGCGAGCATCCCACAGCGGGCGGTCGCTCGTGACTTCAGGGATGCGCGCAAAGTTGTAGACCGGCGGCGGCGAGGTCGTTGCCCACTCCAGCGTGTTCGCCTCCCAGGGGTCGTCCCCGGCCACTTCCTTGCGGCGGAAGGCAAGGAACACGTTGAACAGGAAGAACATCACCCCGAGCGCGATCAGGAACGCGCCGATGGTCGAGGCTATGTTGTACTCCGTCCAGCCACGCGATGCCGGGTAGTCGAAGTAGCGGCGCGGCATGCCAAGCAGCCCGAGGATGTGCATCGGGAAGAAGGTGAGGTTGAAGCCCAGGAACAGCGTCCAGAAGGTCAGCTTGCCCCACTTCTCGCTGAGCATGTAGCCTGTGACCTTCGGGAACCAGTAGTGGATCCCGCTGAAGACGCCGAACACCATGCCGCCGAACAGCACGTAGTGCAGGTGCGCGACGACCCAGTAGGTGTCGTGAACCTGGCGGTCAATCGGCAGGATGGCCTGGAACACGCCGCTGATGCCGCCGATGACGAACATGCTGATGAAGCCGATGGCAAACATCATCGCCGTCGTGAAGCGCAGCGAACCGCCGATCATGGTGAAGATCCAGTTGAAGATCTTCACTCCGGTCGGGACCGCGATAGTCATCGTCGACAGGATGAAGAACGCCTCCAGTAGAGGGGGCAGGCCGGTTGTGAACATGTGGTGAGCCCACGTCGCGAAGCCGAGCACGCCGATGGCGATGGTCGACCAGGTGATGGCGTTGTAGCCGAAGATCGGCTTGCGCGAGAAGACCGGCAGCACCTCGGAGATGACACCCATTGCGGGCAGGATCATGATGTACACCGCCGGGTGCGAGTAGAACCAGAACAGATGCTGCCACAGCACCGGGTCACCTTCCCCGGCGACGAAGAAGGACGTGCCGAGGTTGCGGTCGGCAAGTTGCATTGCCAGCCCGCCGGACAGCATGGGCGTGGCGATCAGGATCATGAACGCGGTAATCAGCACCGACCAGGTGAACAGGGGCATCTTGAACAGCGTCATACCCGGTGCGCGCATGTTCAGGATCGTGGTGATGAAGTTCACCGCGCCCATCGTTGAGGACGCGCCGGTTATGATGATGCTGATCGCCCACAGGTCGACGCCCGCATAGGGCGAGTACTCAGCGTTAGTCAGCGGTGGGTAGCCCGTCCAGCCGATGGCGGGCGCGCCCTCCGGCACGAACCAGCTTGCATATAGCACCAGACCGCCGAACAGCAGCAGCCAGTAGCTAAGCGCATTCAGCCGTGGGAAGGCCATGTCGCGCGCACCAATCTGCAGGGGGATGATGTAGTTACCCACCCCCACCAGCACCGGGATCGCGAACAGGAAGATCATGGTCGTGCCGTGCATACCGAACAGGCGGTTGTACGCCTGGGCGGACACGAACTGCTGGCCCGGCAGGGCAAGCTCGGCGCGAATGAGCAGCGCCAGTATGCCGCCGATCGCGAAGAACGCGATCCCCGTGACCAGGTACATGATCCCGATGCGCTTGTGGTCGACGGTCGTCAACCACGAAATCAAACCGCGCGGCTCGGCCTCATGGCCGACATCCGGATAAGGAGGTGCGGTTGTTGTCATGATAACGCCTCGCTTTCCGCTCTCTCGTTCCTTTTACAGGGGTCCTTGACTTCATTCTATAGCCGTACGGAAGCCGATTCTACCCCCCTCGGCTCCCGTACAGACTGGTGCTACAAGGTTTACTGCTCCATCAAGTACGCAAGCAGGTCAGCCAGGCCCTCGGCGTCGAGCCGTTCACCGTAGTTCTGAGGCATGACGCAGGTGAAGCCTTCGACCAGATACTCGCAGGGCAGCAGGATGGACTCGCGCAGATAGGTGATGGCGTCGTACCCCTCGATCCGCTCCTCGGCAGTCTCGCTGATGTTCTGGAGCGACGGGCCGACGAGCTGCGTGCCGTCAAGCGTGTGGCACGCGTTGCAGCCAAGCTCCTGCGCGAAAAGCTGCTCGCCTCGTGCCGGGTCGCCCTCGGGCAGCGGCTGCTCCATGTCGTCACCAATAGGCTGGAACTGCATGGCCAGTTCGACCTGCTCGTTCATCCACGCCTGGAACTCGGCTTCGGGCACGGCGACCACATCGAACAGCATATCATAGTGCGACAGGCCGCAGTACTCCGCGCACTGCCCCGCGTACGTGCCCTCCTCCGCCGCGAACCACACCATGTGCCGCTGGCCGGGGATGGCGTCGATCTTGCCGGCAAGCTCCGCCACCCAGAAACTGTGGATCACGTCCGCCGAGGTGACCTCGAAGATGATCGGCCTGTTCGCCGGGATGACCAGGTCGCCCTCACGGCTGTTGATCGTGACCTCGGTTTCGGGGTAGGAGAACTCCCAGAACCACTGGTAGCCCGTCACCTCGACGACCATGGAGTCGGCAGGTGGGTTGCGGTCGTTCCGCAGCACCGGCAGCGTCAAGGCGAACAGCACAACGAGAATCAGCGCCGGGATGATCGTCCACACGATTTCCAGCCGCGTATTCCCGTGAATCTGCTCGGGCATGTCGTCGGGGTACTTCTGCCGGTAGCGGATAATCGCGTAGAGCAGCAGTGCCTCGACGATGATGAAGATGACCGCCGCGATGCCAGAGACAACCCAGAACAGGTTTGCCGTGGCGGCGGCGTTGCGCGAACCGGGTGCGAGAGGGGAGGGAGACTGTGCCAGTACGCGTAGGGGGACAACCAGGGCGAGTGTGACAATGGCAGCACTCGCAAGCGTAAGACGCTTCAGCTTCTGTAACGTTGCGTGATGCCTCATTCTAGATGACCCTGACCCAAATTGGCAGAATATGTGTCAAATGTCACTATTACACTTGTTAAGTATATCCGATCTGGCCTTTTGTACAAGCCAAATCGGACCGTATTCATGAGAATTGTACGAATTTAGACCTTTTTAGGCAAGGTTTTTTCACCAGATTGCATCGGGGAACGTATTGACACCCGCGTGCTTGCCGATTCGCTTGTACATGCGGATGTCGCCGAAGGGTTCACCGAGGATACCGTCGTGGATGGCCCACGAACGACCGCGAATGCTGCGCCAGGCATCCGGCTGGCGGAAGGGGGTCGAGCCGTCGAAACGGTCGAAGAACTCGCCCCCGGGGCGCAGCACTCTGTCGATCCACTCCAGCCGCTGGCGCCCCTGGAAGTAGGCGAAGCCGTACCGCTCGTAGATGATGGCGTTGTGGTACGTCAGCGGCTCAATAATTACCATGTCATGCCCGGCGCGCGCGAGGAAGCGCTCGAAGGTGGGCACGGCCTGCCCGGAGAGGCGCAACCCGCGACGCACCTGTCCGGGTGAGAGCCCGGCTTCCATCGCGCGGATCTCCTCGGGGATATTGCGACGCAGCGTGCCGAAGCGGGTCGGCAACCCGTTTTCGTCCACATCGGTGTTGAACCGGGGGGCGTACGGGTCGTTGATCACCAGCAGGAGCAGGGCGATCTGGAAGTTGAGCGTATCCGCCATGTGCAGGTAGAGCACAGGGTCGGGCGCGTTCGGCTCGTGGTACAGGATGATCTTCACCGAGCGGGTGTGCGCCGGAGCTTTGATCTGGAGGAGTTTCTCGTCGTCCGGGTGCACACCGAATCGTTCAAGCAGGTTGCCGGGGATCAGCGAGCGGTAGATGGCACGCTTAAGCTCGGCATCCAGGTTATTGATCCCGCGAATGGAGCGGGGCCACTCAATCGCATCCAGGTCAATGTCAGGCATCTATTGCTCTCGCCGGCGCTCGCTCATGGCGCGGCGCATCCGTCGCTCGGCGTCGCGCTCGGCGATCGCCTGCCGCTTGTCGTAGAGCTTCTTGCCCCTGGCAAGCCCGATCAGCAGCTTGGCGCGCCCGCGCCGCAGGTACAGTTCAAGCGGGATGATGGTATAGCCCTTTGCCTGCGCAGCGGCAGCCCAGTTCTCGATCTCGCGCCGGTGCATCAGCAGTTTGCGGGGGCGTAGCGGGTCGTGGTTGTCGCGGTGAGCCGGGTCGTACTGCGCGATGTGCATGTTCACGACCCACATTTCTCCGTCGCGCTCCTGCACAAACGCTTCCTGAATGCTGGCGTGACCGGCGCGGATCGACTTGATCTCCGTGCCGGTTAGCACCATACCGGCTTCCAGCGTTTCTTCGATGTGGTACTCGTGGCGTGCTTTCCGGTTCCGGGTGATGACCTTGACGTTGTCAGTTGTCATTCCTCAACAACTCGCTCTTCTTGCAGATATTCAATCGCGCGCTCAAGCTGGATGTCCCCTGCGCCCTCATCAAGCGAGTTCTCGTCCGTTTCCACGACGATGTCAGGCTCCACGCCATTCTCGCTGATCGACGCGTTGTTGGGCGTGAACCACTCGGCGTAGGTTACGCGGAGTTGCCCGTTGTCGGAGAGGTTGTAGATAAGCTGCACCGAGCCCTTGCCGAAGGTCGTCTCTCCGATCAGGATGCCGCGCCCGTTGTCCTGAATAGCGGCGGCGACGATCTCGGCGGCGCTGGCGCTGTTCTGGTTGACCAGCACAACGAGTGGTACTTCCTCCGCCAGGTCGCCGCTGCTGACGCGGAACTCCTCGACCTCACCCGTTACCGTCCGCTCGGTGAGCACGAGCGAGCGCGGCAGGAACAGGTCGGCGACGCTCACCGCCTGATCGAGGAAGCCGCCGGGGTTGTCGCGCAGGTCGAGGATGATGGCCTGTGCGCCCTGGTCGAGCAGGTCCTCAACCGCTTCGGTTAGCCGGTCGGTGGCAATCGCGTTGAACTGGTACAGCGAGACGTACCCGATATCGTCCTCAAGCATCTCGGCTTCGACGGTGGGGATCTGGAGCCGCGCGCGCTTGACCGTCACCTCGATCAGCTCATCCTCACCCTCGCGCAGCACGGTCAGATCAACTTCTGTGCCCGCCTTGCCGCGGATCATCACCAGCGCCTCGTTGAGGATCTTGTCGGTGATATCAACGCCGTCCACCTCGACGATCACATCACCGGCCCTGATGCCGGCCTGTTCCGCCGGGCCGTCCTCGAACACGCGCACAATGAACACGCCACCCTCGGGGGCTTCCTGAACAAAGGCCCCGATGCCCTCGAACTCGCCGGTGTTGTCCTCGCGCAGGATGTCGGCGATGGACGGCGGTATGTAGGCGGTGTAGGGGTCGCCAAGCGAGTTGACCAGCCCCGTGATCGCGCCCTGAATCCGCTCCTCTTCATCGGGCAACTCGCCGAAGTACTGGCGCTCCAGCGTGTTCCACACCTCCCAGAAGACAGCCATATCGACGTCTTCGGGCTGCTCCTGCCGGGTCTGTGCGCCGAGTTCGGAGAGGTCTGGCCCCTCGGTTGCTGCAGCCGCAAGCCCAATATTGCCGAGCTGCGCTCCGGTGAGGAAGCCTGCGGTAAAGACCACTGCCGTGAAGGTTAACCCTAAAAGGGCGGCAAGCGCCCACCGGAACAGGCGAGTCCTGTGTGCCTGCTCATCCGCTCGTTCCATCATCTGAATCCCCAATCTAGCGCTTCGGTCTGCGATTGTGCGCCCGACCCGTCCAAACTCAACGTGCTCCATCACTTACTTCCGCCACGGCTAACTCGGAGTTCAAGTATTCGAGGGCGGCGCTCAGGGCGGCCTGCCCGTCCTCGTCAGATTCAACCGGGATGTCCGGCGTCAGGCCCTGATCCTGCAGGCGGTGGCGGTTCGGTGTGTACCACTCGGCGGTGGTGACGTGCAGCGACGAGCTGTCGCTGAGCGTCAGGATAAGCTGCACCGAGCCCTTACCAAATGTCTGCTCACCGACCAGCACCGCCCGCTCCCGATCCTGAAGCGCCCCGGCGACGATCTCGGATGCGCTTGCCGTGCCGCGATTGACGAGCACGACCAGCGGCTCCTCGGTCGCGGCGCCGCCCCGGCTGGCGCTGAAGGTTCGCTCCTCCCCGCCCTGGCGCGTTTCGTACAGCACAACGCCGCCATCCAGGAACTCGCTTACCACGTCGACTGCCGCGTTGACAAGCCCGCCGCCATTGTGCCGGAGATCGAGCACATAGGCCTCGACACCCTGCCGCCGGAGGTCGCTGATAGCCTCGCGCATTTCGCTGGCGGTGCGGTTGGTAAAGCGGGTGATCTGAATGTACCCGACGCGGGGGTCCTCTTCCAGCACCCGCGCAAACACCGACGGTAGCAGGACTTCAGCGCGAACGATCTCGACGGTGAACACCTCCTCACCGCGCTGAAGCGTCAACTCGACCGGCTCGCCGACGGGGCCGCGTATCGCGGCAAGCAGGCCGTTCATATCTATCGAACTGGCGTGGACCTCGGTTCCATCCACGGCCAGGATAATATCGCCGGCTTTAAGGCCGGCTGCCTCCGCGGGGTTGTCGGCGTAGACCTGTGCGATCACGTAGCGCCCCTGCTCGTCCACACCAATCTCCGCGCCGACCCCGCCGAAGCTGCCGTCAAGGTTGTTCTTGTCCAGCTCGGCGGTTTGCGGCTCGGCGAAGTAGGTGTACGGGTCGTTCAGCGCAGCGACCATGCCAGCAGCAGCCCCGTATACGAGCTTCTCCTGCGGGGGGAGGTCGTACAGAAAGTGCCTCTCCAGCAGGGCCTCGGCTTCCTGCAACAGGCTGTAGTCGGTGGTGGCGGTGGGGCGGCTGAACCTCGCATGGTAGAGGTAGCCGGCGATGAACGCCCCGCCAAGCAGGATGCCGGCGATGAGTCCCTGAAGCACCGAGCGGCCAAACAGCCGCCAGGCTGTGTGTTTTTCATATGTTGACATTAGATTTCTCGATTGCTCGTTCCAGTAATCCTGCTATCCTCAAGGTAACATGCCTTGCCCCGGCGGGCGCAGGTTCCCGGTGAACGCTTTCAGTGAAGTACAAAGCTGAGCAGCACGCTCAGCTTGACATCCTGGGCAGATTTTAGCATACGGGTAGGTGGGTAGCTACAGCGCGGACCGAACCCCAAACCAACAAAGGTCATTGTGTCCAGCGGGGAGTGCTTGTATAATGCCAATGTTAACCCGACATCTTGTCGCCCGTCCTCTGTGCGAGGTCGGCTGTGTCATCATGTGCAGGAGGCTTCCTCAAAAATGGAGATCACCGTAAAGCAGATGAACCGGGTTGCCTTGATCCTGGTCGAGGGGCGTGTGGACAGCAGCACAGCGCCCGAACTTGGCCGAGCCCTTGACGAGCGGCTGGATAGCGGCAACCGGAACATCGTCGTGGACCTCAACCAGGTAGACTACATGAGCAGCGCCGGCCTGCGGGAACTGGTCGCGGCATTGAAGCGGGCGAAGACGTCCGGTGGTGATGTCCGGTTGAGCGCGCCCTCCGAGCGCGTGGCCGAGGTGTTAGAGCTGGCAGGTCTCGACTCGATCTTCCAAATCTACGATAATCAGGTTGATGCGGTCGGCAGCTTCTAGCCCTCGCTGGCCTTTGCATACGCTGAGGCAACCCCCCATGCCAGATGTGCGCCACCTGACTGTCGGTGGTCGGTATGCCAATATACCAACCATCACCAACTTCGTCGGCGAAGCGGCGGCTGCCGCAGGGCTGAAGGAATCTGAAATTTTCCACTGCCAGATGGCTGTCGACGAAGCCTGTACCAACATCATCGAGCACGCATACGGCGGCGAGAACATCGGCACGATACAGGTCACCTGCATTGTCGAGCCAGGACTGTGTAAGATCATAGTAGTGGACGAGGGCAAGCAGTTTGACCCGACGAGCGTGCCGGAGCCAAAACTCGACGCCAAGCTGGAGGATATCCGCCCTGGCGGAATCGGGCTCCACCTGATGCGGCAGTTTATGGACGAGGTGCGCTTCGAGTTCGAAGAGGGGCGGAACACGCTGACGATGATCAAGCGTGGTGAAGTCGTCCCCAACTCTGCCAGGGAAGGCGACATACTGGTCAAGGAGACGCGTCCCGGCGTGTGGTCGGTGATACCTCATGGCCGGTTGGACGCGGCGGCCTCTCCGGCTTTAGATAATGTGCTGGCCGAGCTGTTTGAGCGGGGGCACGACCGGCTGGTGGTCGATATGACGGCAGTCAGCTACATCTCAAGCCGGGGGCTTAAATCGCTGGTTTCGGCCTGGCGAAAGGCACGCGAGCGCGGTGGGGACGTGCTCCTGTGCTCGTTACCGTCGCATGTATACAAGGTCTTTGAGACGGTCGGCTTTACGCGCGTCTTTACGATTTACCCAGACTGCGATGCGGCGCTTGCGGACGCGGATTCCAGGGGCGCCTAGTGTAAGAGGGTCCCGCCGGACCCGGTCCGCCTATGAGGTTAGGGAGGAATCAGCGTGCAACAAGGTCCCTTCTGGGGGCACCTGTCACTGGTGCCGCTTGTCGCCAGTGGCGTGCTCGCCATTCTACTACTATTGTCAGCTATGATGCTCCGAAAGCGTACCCTTCGACTTCGCTTGCCTGCCCGTTTTGAAAGTATCCGCTGGCTGAGCTCAGTAGTTGACGAGCTAGCCCGCGAAGCGAGGATGAGCGAGGAGGCCATCTTCCAGTGCCGTCTGGCGATCGACGAGGCGCTGGCCAACATCATCAACCACTCGTATCGTCGCGACCCCTCCGGCGAGATTGAGGCGTTCATCCAGGCTGACAGCGCCGGTTTTCGCATCCACCTGACCGACTACGGCGAACCGTACGACCCGACCAGTGTGAATGTACCGGCGATGACTCGCTCCATCGACGAGGTGAAGCCGGGTGGGCTCGGGCTGCACCTGATGCGGAGCGTCATGGATAAGGTGGAATACACACCTGGGCCTCGCGGTAACCGGCTGGTGATGGTCAAGCACTGCCGCAACGGGCAGGCTGCAACGAGCTAACCCGAATCACTGCGTGAGGTCTTCCAGGCATTACTATGCCACCATTTCTCGCCGGACTCCTCAGCGCCGCCTTGCTGGCTGGCGCTATCCTGTTGTGGGTGCTGATCCGCCGGCTGCGGGCGAGGCAGGCCGTAGATGAACTGACCTCGCTCAACGTCATGGGGCTAGAACTGCTCCGTGCGAAGTTAAACGTGGATGACCTCGTTGAGCTGGTTTACCAGCAGGCGGGGCAGATCGTCCCCACTGACAACTTCCAGCTTGGGCTGTTCGACCACGATGCCTACGTCGTCAAGGTGTGGGTGCGGCGCGGGGAGCGCCAGGAGCCAACCGTCTTCCCCGTAGGCGGGCGGCAGGGTATCCCCGGTCTGCTGCGCGAGACCGCGCAGCCGCTGCTCATCCACAACCTCGATACTCACAACCTTGATGCCGAGCGCGACCGGCTGCCCGCACCGGGCGATACGCCGCTGCAAGACAGCTTCAAGTCCGGACTGTTCGTGCCGCTGATCGCCGGTACGTCGGTCATCGGCCTGATCGTGGTGACGAGCGAGCAGCCCTCCCGCTTCGACGAAGAGCAGCTCCATCGGCTGACCGCGCTGGCGAACCTCGCGGCGGCGGCCATCCGCAATGCCCAGCTTTACGAGAGCGCACGGCACCGCGCCGAGCAGCTTAACCTGATCGCGCAGGTGAGCGCGCAGGTGTCGTCCGTCCAGCCGCTGCGCGACCTGTTCGAGCAGTTCGTTACGCTGACCAAAGAGACGTTCGGTTACTACTACGTCGGCATCTTTGTGCTGGATGGCAACCGCCTGGTCGTCGGCGCGACGACGGACCCCGACCTGGATGAGCTTGTCATCGAGCCCGGGGAGGGCATGGTCGGCTGGGCGGCGCAGCAGGGCGAGCCGGCGCTCGCTGGCAACGTCGAGAAGGACCCGCGCTACCGTCAGGTGGGCGTGCTGCCGCAGACGCGGAGCGAGGTCGCCATCCCGCTCAAGGCGGAGGGCCGGGTGCTCGGCGTGCTCGACGTGCAGAGCGACCAGGTAGACGCCTTCAAGCGTGAGGACGTTCTGCTACTTGAGACGCTCGCCAGCCAGATCGCGATTGCCATTGAGCAGGCCGAGACGTATGAGACGGAGCGGCGGCTCAGCCAGCGCCTTGAGACGCTGGTGCAGGTCAATCAGGCGGTTGCATCCATCCTTGACCTTGACGACCTCCTTGAGCGCCTGGTCGAACTGATCAGCGAGGCCTTTGGCTTTGAGCGGGTGCACATCTTCATCCGGGTGGGGGATGTCCTTGTGTTCCGCGCCGGGGTCGGCCCGTACAGCGTGCGCTGGCTGATCAACGAGCTGTCTTACGGGATCGAGGAGCACGGCCTGATCCCCAAGGTAGCGCGCACCGGGAAGCCTCTCATCATCGGCGATGTACGCGAGTCGGAAGATTACCGTGTCCGTGCCGGGCTAGAGGACACCCGCTCGGAGATGGCCATTCCCATCCAGATGGCCGGTCGGGTCATGGGCGTGCTTGACGTGCAGAGCGACCAGCCCGACGCGTTCTCGGACGAGGAATGCATGCTGATGCAGTCGCTGGCGGACTCGGCGGCGGTTGCCATTCGCAATGCGGCGCTGTACGCCAACGAGCGCAGGCGGCGCAACCTCGCCGACACGCTGCGTGAGGTGAGCGCAACGCTGGCCTCGGAGCTTGACACGGACGGCGTGATCGCCGAGGTGCTGGAGGGCCTGCGCCGGGTGACCATGCTCAACACGGCGGCGGTGTGGCTGTTCGATGAGAATGCTGACATGGTCACGATCTATGCGACGCACGGCCCGGACCTTGAAGGCTACGTCGGGTATCGCGTGCCGCTCGACGAGTTTGCAGCCGAGGCTGAGGAGGCTGAGAGCGCCATCCGGCGCATCCAGCAGGCTCTGCTCGGGCTGGCTGAGGACCAGCCGCTGATCACCGTGCCGCTTGCCGTTGGTGGGCGGCTGATCGGCTACCTCGTCGCCGAGCCACGATACGCGTGGCTCCAGACGACGGATGACATTGAGATTATCTCCGCCTTTGCCAGCCAGGCGGCGATTGCCATCAGCAACGCGCGGCTGTACGCCGCACAGCAGGTCGAGGCGTATGTGACAACGGTGCTCCTCCAGGTTGCGGAGGCGGTCAACGCGCAGGCGGAGGAGGGCGCCGCGCTGGAGACGATTGCCCGGTTGACCGCGCTACTGGCAGGCGTCAGCCGCTGTCTGATCCTCCGCTGGGAGCCTGAGGAGAAGGCGTACTACCTTGCGGCGCAGTACGGCATTGCGCGGGATCGCTTCGCTGCCAGCGTAGACGCGCCGCTGCCGGCGGAGCGCTATCCCCTGCTTGACCTGCTCAGCGTGACGGATCAGCCGCTTGGCGCAGGGCAGGGCTACCAGCTCCCCGTGCCGGAGCCTATCGCCGCGCTGCTGCCCTCTCCGGCGGTGATGTGCTTCCCACTCGTGGCGAAGAGCGGTATGGCGGGCCTGCTCATTGTGGACGACCCGCGCAAGAGCAACAACCCCCGCCTGATGAACATTCTGGCTGGCATCGCGCACCAGACGGCGACAGTCCTCGAAACCGCGCGCCTGCAGACGAGTGTGACGGAGCGGCGCCGCCTGGAGCAGGAGTTGGAAGTCGCGCGGAGCATTCAGGCCAGCTTCATACCGGACACCGCACCGGAGGTTCCCGGCTGGGAGGTTGCGGCGGTGTGGCGTGCTGCGCGGCAGGTCAGCGGCGACTTCTACGACTTCGTGCCGCTGCCCGACGGGCTGTGGGGGCTGGTCATTGCGGATGTTGCGGACAAGGGCACGCCGGCGGCGCTCTTTATGGCTGTCTGCCGCACGCTGCTGCGCGCTGCCGCCGTCAGTCAGCGCTCGCCCGCGCGCACGCTGATGCAGGTCAACGACCTGCTGCTGAGCGACGCCGGGACCGACCTGTTTGTGACGATGTTCTACGCCGTGTGGGACCCACAGACCGCCACTGTCACCTATGCGAGCGGCGGGCACAACCCGCCCCTGCTGGTGCGGGCGAGTGGTGAGATCGTTGAGCTTGACAGCCGGGGCATTGCACTGGGGGTGATCCGCGACATCGAGCTGGATGAGTACAGCGTCACGCTGGGGCCTGGCGATATGCTCGTCGCGTACACCGACGGGGTCACCGAGGCGATGAAGAACAACTACGTTCAGTGGGGGGTGGAGCGCTTCCGTGAGGCGCTGGCCAGAGCACCACACGGCGCGGACGCGACAATCCAGCATGTGCTGCACGAGATTGACCAGTTTGTGTCGGGCGCGCACCAGAGCGACGACCTCACGATGTGGGTGCTGCGCCGCAAGAACGAGGCAGAGTAGGGCGTTGTCATAACTGCCAGCTTGCCGGATCAAAAACGGGGGCCACACGGCCCCCGTTTGATTTCCTACCAACCAACGGCAGGCTAGCTGCCGTCCTCCGCCTCGCCGGTATCCTCGGGCGTCTGGGTGCCCTCGAATTCGGCGGCGTTGGGGTTGGCCTCGTCCACCACGTCCATCAGATCGGCGTAGCCCTGGCGGGGTACGTTGATCATGTCCGGGTTGAAGTAGTTGAACGTCGCAATAGACATCCCTTCCATCAGCGGGAAGGCAGTCGTCGCGAGCCAGGCGACGTCATCCCACAGGAACATCACCATGATGTAGTCGCCGCCGGGGCTGAACACGATACCCGCATCGGAGATCGTGTCGGTGGTGTAGCCATGCTTATGTGCGACTTCCACATCCGCCGGGACGCCTGCCATGATCAGCTTGCCGTACTCGTTATCGGACATCACGTCCAGCATGATCTGGCACTCTTCCTGGGTGATCTCGCCGGGGTAGGCTGCAATGAGCCCGCCACCGCCGTAGGTCGCGCACTGGTAGATCATGTCGAGCATCATGGTTGCGTCCTCGGCGGTCGTCTGCATGTACGGGTCCGGCAGGGTGTTGACGCAGGCCCCGCTCTGAGCCGCCTCGCGGGCGGGTGTGCTGTAATACTCAGGCGGATCCTCGTCATCGTAAGGCGAGACCATGAAGGTGTTGACCAGCCCCAGCTTGCGCATGGAGTTGTTAAAGACCTGCGTGCCCGCGCGCATATTGCCGCCGCCGATGTCCCGCAGCATGAAGTTCGCGTTGAGGTTGCTGGATTCCGTCAGCGTGGCGACGATCACGTCCATCTCATAGGGGTAGATGTCGACCAGCCAGCGGAAATACTCCATCGTGAGCGGGATCTTCATCGTGCTCAGGCCCGCATAGGCGATGTCGCACTCCAGGTAGTTAGGCTCGCCCTGGGACAGATCAACGTCGAGACGCATTTCCTCGCCCGTCGACAGGTCCACCACGTAGACGGAGGCCACCCCCCTGAACTCCTCGCTGCGCAGGTACTCAACGAGCAGATTTTTCAACGTATCGAGGCCCGGTCGCTCGACCTCCGTCTCATTCGTCTTGAACTCGACGGTCCGGTCGACCGGCTTCATCAGCGCCTCGCGGAGCGATTCGACCGCGGCCTCCTGGTCGAGGGTGTAACCGGCCTGCCCGCTAATGAAGGAGAGCGTGTCGAGGCGCGCCCCCGCCGCCGAGGCCGGGTTGTCATAGCGTGCGGCGACGTCCGCCACCCAGTTCCTCAGCAACTCCTCCGAGTACGAAGCATCCAGTTCCACGTGCTTGGCTTCGGGAGGACGGCGCCACAGATAGTCCCAGAAGCCGGACCAGAAGGTGTCGTCGGTGCTGGCGCGGGCCAGCATGGCCTCGGAGTTCACCTGAAAGCCGACCGCGCTGGGGCTCAGGCGGATTTCCTGATCCAGAAAGCGGATGGAGATATCCGAGCCGTAGACCTGCTCAAGGTAAGCCTTTGCCTCCTCACGAGACAGGCCACTGACCGGCACGCCGCCCAGCACCAGCCCCTGCGGAAGCTGCTGGCGCTCCCGGCTGTAGCCGCTAAGTTCGCGCACGAACAAAATCGTCGCGCCCAGGATGAGCACGAGCCCGAGCACTTCGAGCACCGGAAATCCGCCGCGACGCTGGGCGGATGGTGAATTGATCATAGGCTCTTTCCCTCACTCACGCGCTGGTTGCAGGCTGCCCGCACCGCCGCACGGTGAAACGGTGGCATGGGGGGCAGTGCATTAAGAGGCGTCCAGCGATACTCCAGAAGTTCTGAGCTGAGGCGCTGCACCTCGTTCTCGGCGCGGCAGCGGTACGCAATGTCGAGATGGGCTTTGTATCTGCCCCGGTCTATGAGGATGGGCTCCAGTACGGCGACGCGCAGGCCCAACTCCTCGTAAAGCTCGCGTTTGAGCGCCTCATCGGGCAGTTCATGGCGCTCCATCCAGCCGCCGGGCAGGCCCCACCGATCCGGCGCGTGGAAGACATGCTCGACGAGCAGCACTTCACCCTGCTCGTTCAGCACAACGCCTACCACGCCAGCCGTGAAGCGAGCGCGCGTCCAGCGAAGGAGCCTGAGCCCCATTGACACCATCCACGGCGCCCGCTGGAGCACGTCGGACAGCCTGCGTTTCAGGCTACTGCTGCGACCGTTACGACCCATTGCCACCGCGCTACTATGCCAGCACTGTACAGAAACTGACCACCGTGCGAGCAGGTGGTCAGCAGAACTATACCAACTTGTGCCCCGGCCTGCCAACATCGTCTGCGCCGCTACTCGCCGAAGGAAAAGACGCCAAGCTCGCCGTCCATCACCTTGATCGGTGGTGACTGTGGCTGTTCCGTGTCGACGAGGTAGACGATATTGCGGTTCGTCTGGTGTTCGTAGTCGGCGTAGACGATGTAGCGGCTGTCCGGCGACCATACACTGTGGCTCCGCTCGTACTGCGCGAAGTACTTGAACATGTACCACTGGCTCGCTGTGGGCAGGAAGCGGGCGAGCATCACCGCCTCGCCGGTTTCGACGTCAATGACCGACCACTGGAATTCGAAGTCGAGCGGGTTTTTACCCTGGCGGGCGAGGCGTGCACGCACGGAAGCCGAACCCGCCATCGGCATGGGTTCGAGCGCGGGCACGAGCGAGACGACCGCGATCTTTGTGCCGTCCGGCGACCAGAAGAAGGCGACGACATCCTCAACCGCATCCAGCACGCGCCGGCCTGTGCCATCCGCCTCAACGACAATGACGGGCGCGAGCGGGTCGCCGCCATGCGTGTAGGCGATGCGCTGGCCATCCGGCGACCAGCCGAAGAAGGCGTAGCCCGCGTAGCGCTCGCCGAGCGGGGTGATGATGTCGCCGTCGATCACGGCAAGCTCGTTCGCGCCGTCGCTGCGTGCCGCGACCAGGAAGCGGCTATCGACCGGCGACCAGGCAGGCGTCATGAAGCGGCCTGGCTGTGTGTCGAGCCTGCGCACGATCTCGTCTGCATCCACATTGTAGACTACCAGTTCCGCATCGTGACGGAACCACAGCATCTCGCTGCCGTCCGGTGACCATGAGTAGTAGAACGGCGCGGCTCGCCCGACGACCCGATCCTCCGCGATGATATTCCCGTCCTCGCCCAAGGTGACGAGGTGCAACGCAAGCTGGTTTTGATCGTTGACGAGGTAGGCGAAGCGGCTGCACGGCTCACTGTCAGCACACGAGACCGGCGACCACGCGCCGTATACGTAGATCGCATCGTCGATGCTCAGAAGCGTCTGGGGTGGGGTAACCCCCGGCTTCTCGGCGAGGAGGTCAAAATGGACGTCGCTGGGGTTCTGTGCTTCGATGCGTACATAGGACAGCCAGCCGGATGGGGACCAGGAAGGGTGGTTGTATATAATCGTCGCGCCGTCGTCCAGAGAGCCGGCATCCACCGTAACGGCCTGCGGAGGGCGACCCCTCTCCACGAGGTAGAGGTTGCCGTCGTCCGCGAGAACAGCCAGGTGACCCGGTGCTGGGAAACCCGGCTGAATGCCGGATTCGGCGGCAGGAGCTTCGACCACACCGCTGACTTCAGGGGTTGGGGCGTCAGGGGCAGCCGCCCCGATGCGATCTGCCAGGGGCGCACAGGCGGTGGCGGCCAACCCGGCAACCAGAAGCAGGAACAGGGGCCAACGTCGCGCCGCTCGGTTGTTCATAGTGCGCACCATTCTACCAGGCCCACGTAAGTTCTCGACAATTGCACCTTAATTCTATACATTTGGTATAGTGCGCTTCAACGCACCTCGGAACCAACCACTTTATTGACCTCGTTCGTAACAAGGAGAAACTCGAATCATGGCGGATAGTGTGCAGGAGCTCTTTACCGAACTCCCGAAGCGTTTTGACCCTGAAGCCTGGGGTTCACAGGATGCGACGCTTGCATTCAAGGTGACAGGGGCCCAGGGCGGGGAGTGGGTCGCCGACATCCGCAACCGTGAACTGGAGGTCCGGGAGGGGACGGCGGAGGATGCCAATATGACGCTCATCGCGGAGGACAAGGACCTGCTCGCGATGATCAACGGGGAACTCAACCCGGTGACGGCCTTCATGCAGGGCAAGGTCAAGATCCAGGGCGACATGTCTCTGGCGATGAAGCTCCAGAACCTGCTCAGCGAGATGCGTTAGCCTCTATTGCAGACGAATCAAAAGGCCCGCCAATTTGGCGGGCCTTTTGCGCTCGATGGTCGGGGCGGACGGATTTGAACCGTCGACCTCTACAACCCCATTGTAGCGCGCTATCCAAGCTGCGCCACGCCCCGAGCGACCCGTAGTGTACCATAACCGGAGGCGGATGCCAACTTTTTCCGGCGGTTCCTAAAGGGATTTTTCGTCCAATGGCTGGGCAAACCCGGCCTCTGCCTCCGCCCGGCGCGCGATGGATGCTGTTGCCAGCGTCAGCCCGACAAACGTCCACAGAATGGTAACTGCCGGGTGGAAGCCGATATTGAAGAAGTAGTGGTCAAACAGCCCGTTGACCAGCGCGCCGACAAGCCCCGCTGTCAGCCCTAGCAGGATCGGGTCCAGGTCCTCGTGCAGTTTCACCGCATACCGCGCCGACCAGGCCATTGCGAACACGGCCAGCATCAGCACCAGGAAGGCCGAAAGCCCCAGCAGCCCCATGTTCGAGGCGATGGTCAGGTAGACGTTAGCGACGCCGAGGTAGATATCGACATCGGGCGTGCCGGTGAAGCCGACGCCCAGCAGCGGGTAGCGCGACACGAGCGTCAGAGCGTCGCGGTACTCGCCGAAGCGCATCTGCGTGGCGAGGTCTGCGCCCTGGAAGCCCTCGACAAGCCGCTGCACATAGAACTGCGTCCACGGTAGCACGAGGATCAGCGCCGCGATCACGATCAGCAAGAGCAGCAGTCTGGGATAGCGCAGCGCGGCGATGAACACCAGTGCCGCCGCGAAGGCCAGCATCGAGCCGCGGGAGAAGGTCAGCACGAGTGCGAGGACGAGCACGCCGAGCATGGCCAGCGCGTAGCTCCGCTTGCCGACGAGCGGCTTCTCTGCCATGGCCTGAGGTGCCATCAGCGCCGCCGCCATCACCAGGAAGCCGCCGAGCGAGTTGGGGTTGGCCCACAGGCCGATCGCACGCTCAGGCAGATCCGGGTTGGCCTCGACGTACTGGATAATGCCGCTATCCGGGTAGCCGATCACGGCGAGGCGGGCGAGCATATTCTCGGTCAGCGAGTCAGGTAGCAGCCACAGCACCACGGCAGCCAGGCCGCCCATCGCTCCTGCGACCAGCAGGACGCGGATCACCATCTTGAGGTCGTCGGTGGTGCGCAGCACATCGACCAGCACCATCGCAAAGGTGATGCTCAGGAGCATCTCGGCGAACTGCCGCAGGATGGTTGGGGTGAGCGGTGCGTTGGCCAGCCCGGCAACAAAGCTGAGCAGGCCCAGCAGCATGAACATCACGATCAGCGCGTGCACGGGCGTCACGATCAGCCGCCGCCGGTACCCGGTCATCCATTCGCCAATGTACAGGAAGAAGAACGCTCCCATGGCGATGTCAAGGAAGGTGGGCGTCAGGATGATTTCAAACGGGAGCGTGGCGTAAGGCAGCAGGGCGATAATCAGCACGATGCTGATCATCGCGTTGCGCACCCCCGCGAACATCCACACGCCGCCCGCCAGCGCGATCAGCACGCCGAGCGTGTAGATCGGCCCGATGAACGCCAGCGAGACGCCGATCAGCGCGCTCACCACCGCCAGCGCGCTTCCCAATACGAGCGCGACGACGCGCCGGTCGGCGTTCGCGAGGAAGTCCTGTATCGGATGCTCGCCAATCATGACTGCTGCCTGCTCCTCATGCTCAAACGATTCCCGGCAATCATACCCGATGCGAGCAAAGCCAGGCTAATCAGGCTGAGCACAACGCCGACCTGGAAGCTCAACGGGCGGTAGACGAGCGTGACCTCGTGCTGGCCTGCGGTCAGCGGGAGGGCGCGCAACCCGGCGTTCGCCCGCCAGATTGTTGCCTCGTTCCCGTCCACGGTCGCTTGCCAGCCCGGGTAGTACATCTCGCTCAGGACGAGGACACCATCGGCGGGGGTGTCCACCGACAGCACGAGCCGCTCCGGCTCGTACACCTCGACGGTGACCTGCGCATCCTCCGGGGCCTCGGCGGGGAAGTCCAGGGTAGGCGCGCGGTCGAGAATGACGGTCGTGCGGACGTCAAAACCGGGGTCGGCCAGCCAGGCCAGCGCCTGCGCGTCGTCCTCCGCGAGGCTGACGTAGTAGGTCATCCACGCGCGCGGGAGCGGGTTCTCCAGCCGGTGCAGGTAGACAGGCTGCACACCGCTCTCGTCACGGGCGATGATCGTGCTGGGGCGTTCCAGCTCGCGCCAGTCGGTGAAGACGTACTTCACGTTCAGCAGTTCGTACAGACGGTAGTCGGGCAGCAGGCGCTCGTAGCTCTCATGTGCGCTCAACTCGAGTGGGCTGATGCCGCGTATGTCCTCCACGCCGAGCAGCGTGCCGTAGTTGCCGTGTGCCAGCCCGACACGCCCGTCAATGCGGAACGGCTCCTCCTCATCCGGCAGGCTCGGTAGCAGAGTGCGGTGGTAGAGCAGCCGCTCGTTGGCGGGGATCGGCTCCCAGTTCGTGTTGGCGCTCGTGCTGAACAGGTCGAACACGACGAGCGCAAGGAGGGCCGCCCCCCACCACGCGCGGTGGGCGTGGCCTGCCATCCGCCCGACCAGCAGCCACACGGCTGTCGCCAGGCCGCCGAGCAGGAACAGGCCGTTGATCAGCGCGATGGGCTCCGGCTGGTCAACGAAGCGCGAGATGATAAACGCCTCGACGGCTGCGGCCCAGGCCAGCGCGGCGGCAATCGCCAGCACTCGTGCTAGTGGCTTCACGCGCAGCCCGGACCTGCGCAGCGCCACGACACCCAGCCCGCTCAGGATGGCGATGCCGTGCGCCACAACGTAGGCGGCGCGCTCCTGCCCCCGGAACCACGACGCGCCGGGCGCAAACAGGTACACGATGCGATACAGAATGGTCGCTCCGCCGAAGCTCAGCACGAGCGCCACCAGCACGACGACCGCCCAGAAGTACGCGCCACGTTCCCGCCGCCACACTGCGACGCCTGCCAGCGCGAGCGCCGCCACGCCGCTGTACAGCGGCGACCACAGCGTTACGACGTTAGGTAGCACCAGCACGACCAGGTCGCGGAAGGGGAAGCCACCGGAGAGCGCATCGATGCCCATTTCCGAGCGGATGGTCAGCCGCATGTACTCCAGCCCCGGCACGATCTGTACGGCGGCAAGCCCGAAGCCGAGCGCGACCACACCCGCAATGCCCAGCCCCATGGGCAGCCAGCCGATGCCTGCGCCGACCGCGCGGTAGATGCCGTAGGCAATGAGCACGTACAGGAAGAACAGCGTGGTTTGCGGATGCCCGGCGAGCAGGCTGAGGCCAAGCGCCAGCCCGCTGACCGCCAGCCAGCGCAGGTTCCAGCCGCCCGGCTGCTCGCTGGCGCGGGTGAGGCCAAGCAGCGCGAGCGGGAGCCAGCCCCCGGCTTCGAGGATGGCAAGCTGGAGCGGCGGGTAGCCAGTCTGGTAGCCGCCGAAGGTCAGCGTCAGCGCGCTGACCAGCCCGGCGAGGTACGACGCTGTGAGCCGCCGCACGAACAGGTACATCAACACCGCGCCGATCCAGTAGTGGAGCAGCGCCTCCGCCTGGAGCGTGGCGTAGGTGAAACCGCCGGTGAACTGGCTGGCGGCGATGGTCAGCAGGCGCGGCGGGTAGAACACCGCCGCCTGTGTATCGGCGAGGAACGGATGCCCGGCCATGTTGTAGGGGTTCCACAGAGGGATCTCCCCGGCGAGCAGGCGGCGGGCCTGGTAGATGGCAAAGGTCAGGAACTGCCCGGAGAAGTCGCCCTCCGGGTAGGAAACCTGGTTGGCCGGGTTAGGCGTCAGCGCTCGCCAGAAGAACAGCGCCCACAGCAGCGTCAGCAGCAGCACGGCGGCGAGGTCGGCGCGGAGGGGCCGGGCCAGCAGCCAGTTTTGAGCCTCATGGAGCAGTTTACGCAGCCGGTTCATGTGTCACTTCACCGGATGCTGCCGGGTTGGCGGATGATGATAAGGAGTCATGGGTTAACTCGGAACTTGGTCAGCAGAACGGCATCCTCAGGCAGCGGCTCGCCCCGTGGGCCACGCAGGCCCAGGCGCTGCAACTCGCCCGCCTCGTTGAACCAGTACACGACGACCTGCACATTGTACACGCCGAGCGGGGCATCCTCGGCGAGCGTCACGCGGACGGTGTCATGCACTACCTCGCCGGGCGTCCAGGTCGTCGTTGGCTGTGCGCCCTCGACCGGCCAGCTATCCTTCTGGCCGATATTGCGGGCGTCAGTCTCGGCGAGGAATTGTACCGAGACGGTGTAATCTCGCGCCAGCGCGCGCAGGCCCTGCCAGTACAGGTCGAGCGTCAGCGTGTCGCCGGGGCGGGCGGTGCGGGTATCGAGCGCGTAGCCGAGCAGCGCCATCTCGCCGTCGAAGTTAAACGTAACCGGGTTGGGGATGCCCTCGCCGTTCTCACGGGCGGCGAGCCTCAGCCGCCCGCCCTGCACCCGATCCTGCCCGTTTGAGGCGACCATGCGCGCGCCGGAGTGTATATCGTACAGGCCGATGCGCACCTCAAGCGTTTCCGGGGAGTAGGCGGTCGGGTTGACCGTCAGGTAGTAAACGTCCGTCCAGCGCGTGCCGGGTGCGAGCGTGCTCGTCGCAAGCAGCCCGCCGCCGGGGTAGCTGTCATACTGCCCGGCGATGAGTTCGGCGCTGTCCGTCAGGTGGACGAACACGCTCCAGTCACCGGGCGTCGGCGCGAGCGCCTCCCAGTGAGCGGTCACGACGACAGACTCGCCGGGGTAGACGGTATCGTCCTGCACCTCGAAGCCGAGCAAACGCAGAGCGGGCGCGTCCGCCCCCGGCGGCGTGAAGTCTACCGCGGCGGTTGTGTCGCTGCCGGGCCGGTACTCGGGCGGGCGGTAGGCCGGTGCGATGGTTCTCCAGGGTGCGACGGCAGCCAGCACGAGCAGCGGCGCGCCGACAGCGGCCAGCCCGCGCGTTCGCCAGCCAGTAGGTAGCACCCCGAGCAGCCCGAAGGCGAGCAGCGAGGCAATCGCCGCAATCACCGGGAAGAGCAGCCGTCCCTGCGAGCCGAGCGTCATCAGCGACCAGCGCGCAAGGCTGGCGAGCAGCACACCGACCTGCGCGGCGAGCATCCCCGGCAGCAGCAGCGCGCCCCAATCCCGCGTGCGGACCCGGCTCACCAGCCACCACACGAGGCCCGCCGCCGCCAGTACCGCGAGCACGGTGTAGACCGCATACACGGCTGGCTCGACGGGCAGGTTGAACCAGCCGAACATCGACCAGTAGCTCTGCCACAGGCCCGCCAGCTCGTGGCGCAGGTCGAGCAAGGTGATGCTGCGCCGGACCATCAGGTCGAGATGCGCGTTCAGCCCGGTGGGGTCACCGTAGAGCCGCACGTTGCGGGTATACCACCAGCCTGCAAGCAGCGACCACGCCAGGACGATCTCACCTGTGGCCCGCAGCGCGCCGCGCCACTCGCGGAAGCGCCAGCCGTAGAGTGCCAGCGCGGCGAGCGCGAGCGGGACGAAGGCCAGCCCGCTAAGCTTGGTCGCGGTGAGGAGCGCCACGCAGACGGCCAGCGCCGCACTGCGCCCCTGTGTCAGCCCGGTGCCCACGACACGGGCGGCGAGCAGCAGTGTCAGCGTGCCGAGGAGAGCGGTGAGCGTGTCGTTGTTCACCGAGCCGCTGATGAACAGGAACTGCGGGTTGAAAGCGACGAGCGCCGCCGCCAGCAGCGCCACCGCCCTGTGATCGGGCCATACCTCACGGGCGAGAAAATACGTCAGCGCGACAGTCCCCGCGCCCATCAGCACGCCGAGCGCGCGCACGAGATGAACGGCGAGCGTCGTGCCGCGCCAGGGGAACGCCTCGGCGGGGGTGTGTACCATGCGGTTGTGGTTGTCGGGCGCGTCCGGCTCGCCGAGCGCCGCGTGCGGATTGAGGCGGACGGTCGCCTCGTAATCGCCGGTATCCACCCAGAACGTGGCGCCTGCTGCCAGCAGGTAGTAGAGCGGCGGTTGTGTGCCTTCCTGCCCCCACGGGGCGGGCACGCCCGGTTCGACGCGGGGCAGCGCCCCGGTCGTTGCGATGTGGCGCACAACAGCAAAGTGGAAGTCCTCGTCGGGCGTTTCAAACAGCGGCGTGACGGCGCTGTACATCAGACCGAGCACGAGGAACAGCGCCACGATGACGGCCAGCCCGGTATGCTCCTGCAGGTGGTTGCGCATCGGCCTTACCCCCTGCACAGGCTCTCGAAGAAGGCCGCCGTGCGCTCGGCGATGGTCTCCCAGCGGAATGCGGCGGAGGCTTCGAGGGCGGCTCGCTCAAGCTCTATGCGACGGGCGTCGTCACGCCACACGCGCTCGATGGCAGCGGCAAGCGCGTCTGCGTCCCCTGCCGGGATGGTTTCGACGACGCCCTTAAGCTCCGGCTCAGGGACTTCCGGCTCGGTGGTGACGATGGCGCGCCCGTGCGCCAGCGCGGCCATCAGCGTGCCGCGCCGCAGCGAGACGCCGTCCAGGTAGGGCAGGGCGGTCACATCGCTGGCGAGGAAGTGCGCGGTAATCTGGGCGTCGTCCACAAAGCCCGTCCAGATGATGCGCTCGGCCAGGCCGTGCCGCTCGATGAGGGCATCCACCCGCTCGCCATAGGCGAGGTTGGTCGGGTCGCTCGCCCCGGCACGCCCGCCCATCATCACCAGCCGGGCGGGGATGCCGCGCTCAACCAGCCGTGCCAGCGCCTCGACGAGCACCAGCCCGCCCTTGCTCTCGTTGAGAAAGCCGAAATAGCTGATCAGCAGGTCGCCGGGGGCGATGCCGTGCCGGGCGCGCCACTCGTCACGCCGGTAGCCGGGCGGCGGATCCGTCCGCACGTTGCTACCGATGGGAATTAGCGCGAGCGGCGCAATGTTCCACTCGCTGCGCAGGCGCATCTCGTCGGCGCGGTTGGTGGTGATCACGCCGTCGGCGGTGCACGCCAGCCGCCGCACAACCCACTCGCGGACCGGCCCCGCTTTCGGGAACAGGTAGGGCACGCGCAGGTCGTGGAAGGTCACGACGGTGCGGGCTTCAGAGAGGCGTGCAGGCAGCCAGTGGATGGCGGGGTGCATGTTGTATGCCGCCGTCTGGAACTGGATGTTGACCACGTCGAGCCGGTGTTCCGCCGCCCAGCGCCGGATGGCGGTGATGCTGCGCCAGTTCCACACGCCGCGCCATGCCGCGCTGACCTCAATACCCGGCTCGCTCGCGCCCTGAGCCTCGGCACGGGTAAACACATAGACGGGATGGCCGAGCGCCACGAGCGCCCGCGCCAGCTCCCGCGTGAACGCGCCCACGCCGCCCTCCATCGGCGGGTACTCCCCTGTGACAAGCCCAATGCGCATCACGGTCAGCCCCGCAGCCCGGACCGGAGCACGCGCCAGTAAGCCTGCACGCGCTCGGCTCGCATCTTGCGCTTGTGTCCGACGAGCCATTTCGCTGCCTCAAGCACAAGCTGTGCGGCGTAGTTGGCGAGCAGCACCAGCCTCACAAACGCCCCGGCGACCCTGCCGTGGTGCTTGCGAAAGTAGCGGACCTTGCTCGTCTGGAAGTAGATGTGACGCTGGGCGACGACTTGCTCGCTGCTTTTGCCGCCGTAGTGGATGATCTTCGCTTCGGGGAAGTACACGACCTGCCAGCCCGCCGCTTTGATGCGCCGCTGCCAGTCAAGCTCCTCGGAGTACATGAAGAAGTCCTCGTCAAAGCCGCCAACCTGCGCCAGCACCTCGCGCCGCACCATCAGCGCAGCGCCCTGCACCCAGTCCACGGCGACGGTCTGATCGTCGGCGGTGTCGCGCACGTAGTAGTGGTCAAGCACGCCCGCCGGGGCTATCGACTCGAGCCACGTGCTTTCAAAAACAGCCGTCTGCAGCGTCGGGAAGCGGCGGCGCGACGACTGGACGCTGCCATCCGCGTTGAGAAGCTGCGGGCCGAGCGCGCCGACCTGCGGATTTTCCACCATATAGGCCGCCATGCGGGGAAGGGCGTCGCCGAGTACAACAGTGTCGGGGTTGAGCAGGAAGAGCAGGTCGCCCGTGCTGTGCTGCATGCCGATGTTGTTCCCCCGGGTGAAACCGGTGTTCTCGCCCGGCTCAATGAGGCGCACCCAGGGGTAGTCGCGGCGCAGCAGGTCGGGCGTGCCGTCCGACGAGAGGTTGTCGACGACGATCACCTCGACGGTGGGGGCGGCTGCCGCCTCTCCCGTGCCGGAGCCTGCCAGCACGATATGCCCGGCGTCCGCTCCGGCGCGTATCGAATCGAGGCAGTCGCGCAGCAGGTCGCGCACGTTCCAGCTTACGATAATGACCGAGATATCAGGCGTCATGGTTGGCTGTGCGGGTGAGACTGTTCAAATCATTCCCTCCACAGGGCTCCGGCGATTATAACGACGCGGGGGAGGGCGAACAAAAGAGACGGGCCGGATGCTCGGGGAACATCCGGCCCGGTTCTCATTCAGGGCGTAAGAGGAGCAGGGCTAGTCGCCCATCTCCTCGACATATTCGACGGCGTCCTCCGCCTCTGCCTCGACGGACTGGCCGCGCGCGGTCATCCAGTCGTACAGTTCGGCCTGGGTGACCTTATCGACGCTCAGGCCGATGCGCTTGCGGTCCTGGTCGATGCTGATGATGCGGACGAGTAGCTCATCACCCTCCCGCGCCCACTGCTGCGGGTTGGTGATGTTGTAGCTCGTCATCTCGCTGATGTGGACCAGCCCGGTGACGCCGTTCGGCAGCTCAACAAACACGCCGTAGTCCACGACGCTGCTAATCGTGCCGGTCACAAGGTCGCCCACCGAGTAGGTCTGCTCGATCGAGCTCCACGGGTCAGGGATGAGCGCCTGGCGATTCAGGCTGATGCGCTCGCGCTCCACGTCCACGTCCTCAATACGGACCTCGATCTCCTGGCCGACGGTGAGAACATCGCTCGGGTGGTTCACGTGCTGCCAGTCCAGCTTGGAGATGTGGACGAGCCCGTTCACCCCGCCGATGTCGACGAAGGCGCCGTAGTCCACGATCTTCACCACCCGCCCGGTGACAACCTGGCCCGGCTCCAGGCTCTCGAGGAGGCCCTGGCGCTGGTCACGGCGAGCAGCCGTCTCGGAGAGCACAAGGCGGTTGCGACGCTGGTTGACCTCGATGACCTTCACCGGGATGTGGGTGCCGATAAGCGCATTCTTGGCATTCTCCTGCTGCTCGCGAGAAGCGCCGCGCGGAACGGACATCAACTGCGAGTTGGGGATGAAGCCGCGCAGGCGGCCAAAGTCGACCAGAGCGCCACCCTTGTTGAAGCCGGTGACGGTCACGTCGATCGTCTTGTCCTTTTCCATCAGTTCGGCGGCGTATTCCCAGTCCTCAAGCGTGAGGGCCTTGCTAATCGAAACCAGCACTTCGCCGTCGTTGCCGCGTGGCCTGAGGACATAGACGTTGACTTCGGCACCGGGCTGCAGCCTGGCCATCATCTCGTCGCTCAGGCGCTCAAGATCGTTGCGCGTTACAAATGCGCTCTGCTTCCCGCCGATGTCGAGGATGATCGCGTCATCGAGGATTTCCTCAATGATGCCCTTACGGATCTCACCGCTCTTGGGCGGCTCGAAACCGTAATCGTCAAGCATCTCTTCACTCATTGCGGGGATGTCGTCAATAACGGGTGAAACGTGCGCGTCAGCCATAGTAGTTGTGTAATCTTCTCCCTTGTGGAAATTTTGTGACGATCACAGCCCTGTGACTGGCATCACAGCTGTACCGTCGGGGGCATCCTGAATACAAAAGCCGCTCTCCGTGACTGATCTCCAGGGCACAGGAGCGGCTCATGAGCCGTTAGAGGTTCCCATTCGAGCATCTGGCAGGGAGCCGGAGGCTAGAATGCCTGGTGAAGGTTCAATAGCGGACCTCCACGAGAGGAAGGGCGTCATTCAGCGCCCCTGTGTTGGAGAGCAGACAGTGCAGTTGTATCCAGTTATCCCAGCGCACAAGTATATAGGAGTTCTGTAGAACGGTCAACTGGTTTAGCCAGGATTGGCTACCCGACCGGGCGATCACGGAGGTTAGTCAGACGGTTATCTGTGAAATTTGGCGCATTAAGCCCAGCCGAAGAGCCGTTCGGCATTGTGCGTTGTCTGTTCGGCGGCTTCCTCCGGCGTGATGCCGCGCACCTCCGCCAGCTTCTCGGCGACGAAGCGCACGTAGGCGGGCTCGTTGCGCTCGCCACGGTGTGGGTGCGGCGCTAGGAACGGCGAGTCTGTCTCGACCAGCACACGGTCGGCGGGGGCAGCCGCCGCGACACGGCGCGTCTCGTCGGCATTCTTGAACGTGATCGGGCCGGTAAAGCCGAGGTAGAAGCCCAGCGCAAGTGCAATTGCCGCGTCCTCCCAGGTTGCCGAGAAGGAGTGCAGCACGCCGGGGCGGGCGGCGATGGCGTCAGGCAGGCCGGGCTCAACCCACGTGGCGAGCGCTGCCAGCAGGTCGGCGGTGGCGTCCCGGTTGTGCAGGATGACGGGCAGGCCCAGCTCGGCGGCAAGGCCAAGCTGCCCTGCGAGCCACGTTGCCTGCACCTCTCGCGGGGTCCGGTCCCAGTAGTAGTCCAGCCCGATCTCGCCGATGGCAACGACCTTCGGGTGCGCGGCGAGTTCGCGCAGTGCGGCGAGTGTTTCGTCAAGCGGGGGCGGTTCCGCCCCGATGTCGTTGGGGTGCATCCCCACCGCTGCGTAAACGCCCTCATACTGCTCGGCGAGGGCAATCGCTGCCCGGCTCGTCGCGAGGTCCAGCCCCGGCACGACGATACGCGTGACGCCTGCCTCAGCCGCCCGGTGCACGACCTCGTCGCGGTCTTCGTTGAAGCGCTCAAAGTCGAGATGGCAGTGTGTATCGACCAGTTCCATGCCCTGAGCCTCCAAGATCAAACCAGCCGCGCGGCGAGGAACCTCACGGCGCGGCTGGAAGTTCTCAATCCGTACAGGCTACTCGATGCCGACCAGCCTCAGGCCGTCCTTGAGGATGTCCTGCACCTTGTCCTTCTCCGTCGTCTCGGTGTAGACGCGGATGAGCGGCTCGGTGCCGGAGAAGCGCACAAGCAGCCAGCCTGCGTCGCCCAGCTCGAACTTGTAGCCGTCGAGCGTGTTGATGCCTGTTACCTTCAGCCCGGCCAGCGTTTCGGGGCGGGCGCTGTCGAGCTTTTGCCGCATCGCCTCTTTCTGCTCCTGGCTGTCCAGCACCGTGTCGATGCGGGAGTAGTAGTGCGGCCCGACCTTCTCGAACAGATAGTCGAGAAGCTGGGAAGCCGTCATGTTCTTCTGGCACATGAAGTCCAGCAGATACAGGCCCGCCAGGATGCCGTCGCGCTCGGGGACGTGGTTCTGGAAGGCGAAGCCGCCGCTCTCCTCGCCGCCCATCATCGCGTTGACCTCGACCATCTTAGGCGCGACGTACTTGAAGCCCACACCCGTCTCGTAGACCGGCACGTCGTAGATCTTCGCCAGCTTCTTGAGCATATCGGTTGTGGAGATGGTCTTCACGATGGGGCCGCGCGCGCCGCGCACCTCCAGCATGTACAGCGCGAGCAGGGCGTACATCTCAAGCTGGTTGATGAAGCGACCCTCGCCAGTACCCGCGCCGACCCGGTCGGCGTCGCCATCGAAGATGATGCACACGTCGGCGTTGTTCTCGACGGTCGCCGCAAGGCCGCGATCCACGTTGGGCGGGATAGGCTCAGGACGTGACATCTCGGGGAAGACCGGGTTGCGTACGTTGTGGATCTCGATGATCTCCGTCTGCCCGCCGCCGAGGATGCGCGGCATCCAGCCGATGCCGTTGCCCCACATCGGCTCGACGAGGATCTTGAAGCCGGCCTGCTTGATGCGCTCGACATCCACCAGCCGGTTGATCTGCTCCAGGTAGGCCGGCGCGGGGTCGAATATCTCGATAAGCCCCTGCTCGACGGCCTCGGCGAACGGCATGCGCTTCACGTCCTCGATGGCGGGGATGGCCGCCTCGATCTCCTCCAGCCCTTCCGGCCCGACTGCGCCGCCGTGCTCGTCACGTACCTTGAAGCCGTTGTCGGTGGGCGGATTGTGGCTGGCGGTGATGTTGATGCCGCCTGCCGCGCCGTGCGCGACAATGGAGTAGGAGATCACCGGCGTCGGCGTGGCGCCCTGCGTCAGCCAGACGTGAATGCCGTGCGCGGCGAGCACCTCGGCGGCAGCAGCGGCGAACCGCTCGGAGGCGAAGCGCTGGTCGTGCCCGATGACGGCGCCGCGCTCGGCGGCGCCATGCCGGAGCAGGTAGGTCGCAAAGCCGTGCGCCGCCCGCCGGACGTTGTCGAAGGTGTAGTCCTCAGCAATCGTGCCTCGCCAGCCGTCGGTGCCGAACTTAATACGACTCACTTTCCATCTCCTTCTTGATCTTCGCCAGGTCGGCATCGACCATCATGTGGATAAGCTCCTCAAACGAGACGCGCGGTTCCCAGCCGAGCCTCGCGCGGGCCTTCGCCGGGTTGCCGACGAGCAGGTCGACTTCTGCGGGGCGCATGAAGCGCGGGTCCTGCACGACGTGCTCGCGCCAGTCCAGGTCAACGTAGCTGAACGCAACCTCACACAGATCTTGCACCGAGTGGGTCTCGCCAGTGGCGACGACGTAGTCGCTCGGCTCGTCCTGCTGGAGCATAAGCCACATTGCCTCAACGTAGTCACCGGCAAAGCCCCAGTCACGGCGCGCGTCGAGGTTGCCGAGCGCCACCTTGTCCTGCAGACCGAGCTTGATCCGCGCGACGGCGTCCGTAACCTTACGGGTGACGAACTCCAGGCCCCGGCGCGGGCTTTCGTGGTTGAACAGGATGCCGCTCGTCGCGTGCATGCCGTAGCTCTCACGGTAGTTCACGGTGATCCAGTGGCCGTAGACCTTCGCCACACCGTACGGGCTGCGCGGGTAGAAGGGTGTGTTCTCGGTCTGCGGCACCTCGCGCACCTTGCCGAACATCTCCGAGCTGGATGCCTGGTAGAAGCGAATCTTATTCTCGCGGTCCACCATGCGGATAGCGTCGAGCAGGCGGGTGACGCCGAGCGCGGTCACCTCACCCGTGAAGACGGGCTGCCGCCACGACTCCTGCACGAAGCTCTGCGCGGCGAGGTTGTAGACCTCGTCCGGGCGGTACTCGTCGATGACGTGAACGAGGGAGGTCTCGTCGAGCATGTCGCCGGACACGATCTGGATCTTGTCCTGAATATGGCCGATACGCTCGAAGTTGACGGTGCTGGTCCGGCGAACCAGGCCGATGACCTCGTAGCCTTTTTCCAGTAAAAACTCGGCAAGGTACGAGCCGTCCTGGCCCGTAATACCTGTGATGAGCGCTCTAGGCATGTGAATCACTCCTGTGACTAGTATTCTAGGGTTAGCCTGCAAAGGCAGGGGGCGGGGGCGACTCGTGCGAGCGTACCCCTGCCGCTGAGATCAGGGCTGCGTTTCCCTGACTCGCGCGCGCCAGTCTTCCAGTACGTCCACCAGCGTTTCTTCGAAGCTGATCTGGGGCTCCCAGCCCGTCGTCGCGCGGACTCTCGCCGGGTTGCAGACGAAGATCGGCACTTCCGACGGGCGCATCCGCGCCGGGTCGACCTGCACCTGGATGGGCGCCTCGGTGTGGTGGAGCAGGATGTCGAGCAGTTCCTGAATGCTGCGTGCCTGGCCGCTGCCGATATTGTAGACAGACCCGGGTTCGCCGAGCGACATGACCAGGCGGTATGCGCGGGCCATATCGCGCACGTCGGTGAAGTCGCGGCGGGCCTCCAGATTGCCGACGTACAGCACAGGCTCCTGCTGCCCCGCCTCAATCGCCGCGATCTGGCTGGCGAAGGCGGGCGCGACAAAGCGCTTGCTCTGGCCCGGACCAATCTGGTTGAAGGGGCGCACGCGGATGATCGGCAAGTTGTGGCTGATGAAATATTGCAGGCCGAGCATGTCCTGCGCGACCTTGCTCACGCTGTAGGGGCTGGGCGGGCGCAATGGCTGTTGCTCGTCGATCGGGATGTCATCCGGCGAGACCGGCCCGTAGACCTCTGCCGAGCCAACTACAAGCAGGCGGCTGGGCAGGTCCAGCTTGATCATCGCCAGGATGATGCTGAGCTGAGCCTTGATATTGTTGCTCAGCGTGCCCCAGGGGTTGTCAAACGACTCCGGCACAAAGCTCTGTGCGGCAAGATGATAGATATGGTCCGGGCGAATGTCACGCAGCAGGCGCTCGACGGCGTCGTCGTCCGTGAGGTCTACCTGCCGGAGGGTCATGTCGAAGCGTTGGAGGTCGGGGTAGGACTCTGGCGGCAGGAACGTCGTGCCGAAGACTTCTACGTCGCCCTGTTCCAGCAGATGCTCCGCCAGGTGGTTCCCAACAAATCCGCCGACACCGGTAATCAGTGCTCTCAATGAACTCTCTCACCTGCTGATGTTGTGAATACGAGGATGATGCACGGGCGAGTATAGCGTAAGCCTCCGAGGGCGGCAACGGAGGAAAGCGGGACACCGAGACTGGTTGCCCCCGGCAGACAAATCGCCGCGCACGAGCTTCACGGCGGCCTGCTGCGCCACCGGTAGTGTGCTGGCACAAAGCCCGAACAACATTGCAGGGGCGCAGCAACCTACGCCCCTGCACACACCCGACTGAAGGCGTCGGGTGACCTTGCCCCTGCACACTACGTGCCAGCGCGCCACTCGTTGAGATAGGCTTCCTGCTCGGGCGTGAGCTTGTCGATCTTGATGCCCATCGCCTCGAGCTTGAGGCGGGCGATCTCCATGTCCAGCGCTTCGGGGATGGTGTAGACGGTGTTCTCCAGTGTCTTGGCGTTCTGGAGCATGAACTCGGAGGCGAGCGCCTGGTTGGCAAAGCTCATGTCCATCACGCTGGCGGGGTGCCCCTCGGCGGCGGCGAGGTTCACCAGCCGCCCCTCGCCGAGAATGTGCACCGTCTTGCCGTTCGCCAGCCGGTAGCGCTCGACGAACGGGCGCACAAGCTCAGGCTCCTCAACGGCCATCTCGCGCAGGCCGGACAGGTTAATCTCGACGTTGAAGTGCCCGGAGTTGGCGACGATTGCGCCGTCCTTCATGGCTTCGATGTGATGCGTGTCGATCACGTTGATGTCGCCGGTGGCGGTGACGAAGATATCACCGATGGGCGCGGCTTCCATCATCGGCATGACGCGGTAGCCGTCCATCACCGCTTCGAGCGCCTTGAGCGGGTCCACCTCGGTGACGATGACGTTCGCACCCATGCCCTTGGCGCGCATCGCAATGCCGCGGCTGCACCAGCCGTAGCCCGCCACGACAACCGTCTTACCGGCGATCAGGATATTGGTCGCCCGGACGATGCCGTCGATGGTGCTCTGGCCGGTACCGTAGCGGTTGTCAAACAGGTGCTTGGTCATCGAGTCGTTGACGGCGATGACAGGGAACTTCAGCGCGCCCTCTTTGGCCATGGCACGCAGGCGAATGACGCCGGTGGTCGTTTCCTCCGTCCCGCCGATCACCTCGGGGAGCAACTCGGTGTAATCCTTGTGGAGGGTGCTCACCAGGTCGGCGCCGTCGTCCATCGTAATATGCGGGCGGTGGCTGATCGCCGCCCTGATGTGGTCGTAGTACGTCTCGTCGTCCTCGCCCTTGATGGCGTACACCGGAATCTCGAAGTGCGTGACGAGGCTCGCCGCCACATCGTCCTGCGTGCTGAGCGGGTTGGACGCGGTGAGCACGAGGTCCGCGCCGCCGGCCTGGAGCGTCCGCGCCAGGTTGGCCGTTTCGGCGGTGATGTGCAGGCAGGCCGACATGCGCACGCCCTCAAGCGGACGCTCCTTCTCAAAGCGCTCGCGGATGAGCCGGAGCACAGGCATTTCCTTCGCCGCCCACTCGATGCGGTAGCGCCCGCCATCCGCCAGGCTGGGGTCTTTAATGTCGTAGTCGATTGCCATGAGAACTCCTCAGTCTCAACTTGTCGAAGTCAAATCACACTCAAAGCGGAGATTATAGCGTGTCTCCCCGATGACGCGAACGGTGAGGCGGCCTGTATTGCGGGTGCTGGCATCACCGCGAATGAGCTTCGCGGCTGAAGTTGCCCCACCTCAGCGCCGCACAGCGAGCCCCTCGATAAACTCGGCGACCGCCCGGAACCCCAGCCGCTCGTACACGCGGATGGCTGGGACGTTGTCCTGCGCAACGTTCAGCACGACGGTCTGCATCCCAGCATTGAAGAGCGCCTGCACAACGGCCTGGCTCACCAGTTTGGCAAGCCCTCTCCCGCGATACGCCGGATGGACGACCACGTTGCCGAGCGCCGCCATGCGTGCCGCCGCCGCAAGCAGGTGGGTGCCCGCACTCGCGACGAGCGCGCCGTCCTGCCTGATCCCGTAGTAGACGCCGCTCTCAATCATCTCCGGGTCGAAGGCGATGTCCTCCAGCGCGCGGTTGTCGTGCGCGGCGGCCAGCTCCAGCAGCGCACGCACCTCCCCGGCGCTGTCCGCGCCGAGCCGTACCGGGGCAGGGGTGTCGCCTGCTAGGGGGATAGGCGTGAAGCCCTCCGCCGTGATGCGCATCCGCAGCATGTCAAGCCGGTGTGATACCCGGTAGCAGGCCTCAACGAGCGGCACGCCCTGCGGCGGGCAGATGAACTGCACGTGCTCCGGCCCGACGCCGTGCGCCAGCAACGCTTCCAGCGCGGGGAGGCTGCCCATCAGGAACAGGGCAGTGGGGTCGAGCGCCGTGTAGACGAGCGCCAGCCCCTCGATTTCCTCACCCCGGCAGGCCGCGTGCCACGTCGCGTGCTCGGCGTAGGGCGGCTCCAGATCGCCGAGGGCGTAGGCGGCGTAATCCGGGTCGGTCATGAGAAAAGCGCGGACCGGCCCGTCGGCGGTCAGCGTTGTGATGGTATAGGCGCTCACTCGTCCTCGTCCAGCATGGAGTCGAGCAGGCCGCCGTCGTCGAAGTGCTGGCGGAAGCGCTCAACGAATTCGCGCCGGGTGTAGGCGTGGTTCTGCGTGCCGACCTGCTCAAGCGCATACGTGGCTGCCAGCGCACCGACACGCCCGCTCAGTTCCCAGCCCCAGCCGGCGGCGAGGCCCTTCAGCAGCCCGCCCCGGAAGGCGTCGCCGACGCCGGTGGGGTCACGGAGCACGCTCGGCGCGACGGCGGGGATGTGGTAGACGTCGGTGTCGGTGTAGATGTCGGTGCCGTTCTCGCCGCGCGTCACGATGACCGTACCGGCACGCTCCATCAGATCGTCATGCGTGAAGCCGGTCTTGCGGGTGAGCGCTTTGTATTCGTACTCGTTCGTGATAAGGATGTATGCGCCGTCCACGCCCTCGGCCAGTTCTTCACCCGTTACCCGGGCGACCTGTTGGCTGGGATCGTACATGTAGGGGATGCCGCGTTCCTTGCACTCGGCGATCAGGTTACGCATGGCAACCGGGTCGTTAGGCGAGATCACCACAAGGTCGGGCGTGCCCTCCACCGCCTCGGCCAGTGACAGGTCGCGCGAGCGCGCCATCGCGCCGGTGTAGAACATCGCGATCTGCGCCTGCTGGCTGTCCGTGCTGACGAAGAACGACGCCGTGTAAAGGTCTTCATAGATGCGCGTGCCGCTTGTGTCCACGCCGACCTCTTCAAGCGCGGCCTTGTACACGTCGAAGTCCATCCCCGCCGTGCCCACGAGGATCGGACGCTCGCCGAGCAGCGCGAGCGTGTAGGCGATGTTCGGGGCAACACCTCCCCGGTGACGGGTCATTTCATCTACGAGGAAGCTGACGCTGATCGAGTCGAGGTTTTCAGCGAGCAGCATCTCTTTGAAGCGCCCCGGGTAGGTCATGATGTAGTCGAAGGCAATGGAGCCAGTGATGGCGATACGCATGTCGTCCTTATCCTTTGAACGTGCGGGCAGGCGGCGTGATGCCTGCCGCCTGCCTGTGAAATCAGATTCGTATGGGTCTGGGCTAATAGCCGTAGTCAAATTGTACGCTGAGTTCCGCGCTGCGTGCGGCGCCGACAATTACCTGCAGGATATCTCCGGCGAAGTGCGCCAGCCCAACAAGCGGGACGTCTGGCCGGATCCAGATCATCGCGAAGGCGTTATCCTCCCACTCGCGGGTTTCGGTGCCGGGCGGGGGTGTCAGCCCGCGCTGCCGCAGTGTCTCGACCGGGTCGCCCGTATGCCCGCGATACGGGAAGTTGAGGACAAAGCCCTCAAGCTGCCCGTCATGCTCGGACGCTTCCGGGAGGATCTGCAGCCAGTAGTCAGGCCGGTCGTCTGCCTCGATGGTCATGCCGGGGGCGTGCTCAAGCTCGACCACGGCCTTGCCAACAAGCTCTCCCAACCAGATTGCAACATCAGCGTCGAGGGGCACGATCACGCCTCCAGGTCATCAAACAGCGAACGCTGCCCCGGCGCAATGGCCGGGCGGATAGTCTCCCGCCGGTGCTCTCTGCGTGGTTCCGGTTCGTGAGCCTCGCCGGGGAGCGGCTGGAGTTGCTCCCCGCGCACCGCTCGGCGCAGGTTCAGATCGAACGGCGGGTAGACGATGCCGTTCTCGGTGACAATGCCTGTCACGTAGCGATGCGGGGTCACGTCGAAGGCCGGGTTGCGTGCAGGGTAGTGCTCCGGCACGATAGCCTGCCCGAACGGCGCGCGCACCTCATCCGGCGAGCGCTCCTCGATGGGGATGTCGTCGCCGGTGGGGAGCGACAGGTCTATCGTCGAGGTGGGGACGACCGGGTAGAACGGGATGCCGTTCTCATGCGCGAGGACGGCAATGCTGTACGTGCCGATCTTGTTGGCGACATCGCCATTAGCCGCCGTGCGATCCGAGCCGACAAACACGATGTCCACCTGCCCGGTCCGCATGAAGTGCCCGGCAGCGCCATCGACGATGATGTCAAAGGGCACGCCCGCCTGCTCAAGCTCCCACGCTGAAAGCCGCGCGCCCTGCAGGCGCGGGCGCGTCTCATCAAGCAGTACGTGGATGCGCTTGCCCTGCTCATGAGCGGTGCGGATGACTCCGAGCGCGGTGCCCCAGCCAACCGTTGCCAGCGCCCCGGTGTTGCAGTGGTGCAGGATGGTATCACCGTCGCGCACGAGAGAAGCGCCGTACTCGGCCATGCGGCGGTTGATCTCCACATCCTCGTCGGCGATGCGCTGGGCGTTGCGCAGCAGTTCGGCGCGGATGTCCTCGACGCGCTGCCAGGTCTCGTCGCGCACGATCCGCATTTGCTGGTTGACGGCCCAGGCCAGGTTGACGGCGGTGGGGCGGGCGGCGCGCATCACGCTGGCGGCTTCTTCCAGGTAGCGCACCAACTCCTGCCGGTTGGCTGCATCGAATTGCTGGGCGGCGAGCGCAATGCCAAACGCGGCTGCCGCGCCGATAGCGGGCGCACCGCGCACGACCATGTCGGTGATGGCGTGAGCGACGTCGGCGTAGTTGTCGTACTCGACCAGTTCCAGTTCCCAGGGCAGCTTGCGCTGGTCGATCATACGCACTCGGCCCTCATGCCATTCGACGGTCCGCATAACAACCTCCCCGGACTTGTCTGCGCCGATAGCTAGCGCCGGCTCAGGCCAGCGCCGGGCGGCAATCGTGATGGCACTGCAAAGTCTAGCTTACTCAAAATAGGCTGTCAAAGCAGCACTGCGGGCCCTACGGCGTGGTATAGTACAGTTGATGATAACGTCCGACCGGCCCGCCGCAGGCGGGAAACGGTGACAAGGAGAGTACCCATCGTGAAAATCGCAGTCGTGACTGAGGACGAGCGCCAGGTGAGCCAGCATTTTGGCCGCGCGCCATTGTGTGTGGTGTTTACGGTTGAGGGTGGGGTCGTCACTGCGCGGGAGGTCCGTGAGAAGCCCGCTCACCAGCGCGGAGGGCACGGGCAGGGTCACGGGCACGGCGTCGAGGGGCAGCACGCAAATCCCGATGCAGGCGCGTGGCATGCGGCGATGATCGAGCCTATCGCAGATTGCGACGTGCTGATCGCCGGGGGGATGGGGCGCGGCGCGTTTTTCTCGCTCCAGCAGGCCGGGATCGAGCCGATCATCACCGACCTCCGTGGGGTGGAAGAGGCTGTGCAGGCGTATATCGACGGCACGCTCGTGAATCACATGGAGCGGCTGCACTGAGAGTGGGGTGGATGCAGCCCGGCCCTTTTCCATAGCTAATCCGCCGCGACTAAACGTCGCGGCTTCCATTTGTGCGATAAAGCCATATGCCGCCCGGCAATGGCTTATCCGCTGAACCCCGCCACCCCTTGCAAGATGGCGGGGTTCAGTCAGTGTCGCTTCGTGTAGTGATACTGGTAGGCAAAACCCTCTCAGCGGTTTTCCGTCTCGACCAGCACGCTGCTCGCCTCCTTCACCTCGACCTTGCGGTAGACCTCCGCCGGGGCGCGCTGCTCGCCGTTCACCGTCAGCAGGTCGGCAATGCGGATGCCAAACAGCCGCTCGTTCTCCTGCAGATAGGGACAGATTAACGCCCAGTCCTCCGGCGTGAGCTCGCCAAACGTACCGCCGTTCAACTGCGCGTCGCTGACCTTATGGTGCGGGTCACGCAGATAGATCGCGCCGCCGGATGCTAGCGAGAACAGGTTGCCGCCGGGGTAGGGCGTGTCGAGGTCGACGACGCACCCGCTTTCGTCGAGCGTGATACCGTTGAGGATGGCGAAGCCGCCGCCATTGAGCGGGTCGCCTGCCATGAAGGACTCGGCGAGGTAGTCGAGGCAGGTGCCGTTGATCACGACGCGGGGCCGCCCAACGGCATTGATCAGCGGACGGCCCGCCGCCGAGCCGCGCACGTACACCTCGCCGCCCTTTGCGCCGTATAGGAACGTCTGCCCGACATCGCCGTAGACGACGAGCTTGCCGCGCCGGAGGATCTGCCCGAGTTGATCCTGCCCGTCGCCGTGAATCGTGACCTCGCCCCCATCGAGGCCGGAAGCGGCGTAGTCGCCGACATCGCCATACAGGTCGAGGCGCACGCCGTCGCTCGCAGGGCCAAGCCCGCTGCCTGCGAAGCGACCGCCGCGCCAGTTATATGCGACGATATGCCGCCAGCCGAGCGCAACCGCGTCGGCGATGAGGCGTGCGGCGCTGTCGTCGCCCTCCGGCGGGAAGCCAAGCGTGTCCACGACCAGCGTGGCTTCTTCATCCAGCGGCGGGCGGAGGGTCGTGCGGCAGGACGCCGCAATGCGCCGCACCGCGCGGAGCGAACCGGGCACGGCATCCAGCCCTGGAACAGCACCGAAGAGCCGGGCAAGCGCCGCGTCGATCAGTGTGTGGAATGAGGCCCGCTTTTTCGCCCCGAGGTCGGAGGGTACATCGCGCAGGCGCGTTAGCACCTCACGCGAGAAGGCCCACTCCGCATCGCCGTGCTGCCCGAACCCGGCCAGTTCATCGAGCGCCCAGGCAAGCTCATCCCAGCCGGCAGCGGGTAGCATGGGGCGGGTGTGCTCAAGCAGCGAGGGCGCGCCGCCGTCATCAAAGGCACGGTAGGCAGCCTGCGTCCAGGCCTTGCGGAAGCCGGGTGCGGCCCGCTCCGGGCGCAGGTTGGCCCGGTCTACATGCTCCCGGTCTGCCGCCACCGTTACAGCCTGGCCGAACTTGTTGTAGCAGGCAAGCCCATCCGCCGTAACGCAGAACCGGAATGCGCCGCCGTCCGTGTGCGACCCGCCACGTGCCACCCAGGTGAGATCAGGGTGAGGCTGGAAGCGTGCATCCTCCTCCGCCAGCGAGCGCAGGCAGGCGTTGATGGCCTGCCGCTCGGAGGCGATCAGGCCGATCTGTACCGGCTCGCCGCTTGCGGGTGTGAGGTTCTCGTACAGCGCAAAGACCTGCGGACGGAGCATGCTGGTATCGGTGATGCCGAGCAACTCATACCTGCTCTCTGAGGGGTGCGAGCGGGCCACGATGAAGAACCATGGCCCGTCGGGCGAGCCGTGTATGTGCGCCCGCTGTACGGCGTGGTAAAGCTGCTGCTTCTCGGCGGGCAGCATGGCGAAGTCGTGCTCGGTGGTCGGGGCCATTGCCTCAAGCGTAACCTCAAGCGGGTAGCCGTAGACCCGGTCCCACAGGTCAAAGAGCAGCGCGGCAACCTCGGTGTCAGTCAGGAACAGCGGGACCATCCCTCGCTGACGCAGGTACTCGCTGACGGCATGGTAGTTGGCGAAGTCGCCGTTGTGCACGAGCGCCTCGTTCAGCCCGATGAAGGGGTGCGCACCGCCGGGGTGCCACACTCGGCCCTTCGTCGGGTAGCGCTGGTGGGCGATCCACACGTGCGCGTGCAGATCTTCGAGCCGGTAGGCCTCAACGACCTGCTCTGCGTAGCCGACGATCTTCAGCACGATGAGGTCGCGCCCGTGCGAGAGGACGAAAGCCCGCTTCTCGCCGAGGCTGGCATAGAAGGCCGTGTTGAGCTTGAGCGTGTTCTGGTAGACGAACTCGTCCTCAAGCTGGCGGGCGTCAAGCGCAGTCAGGTGGTTGTCAGCGGCGAAGCGCTCCAGCGCGTCCGGGCGGGCGCGCACGAAGTAGCGCATCACATCCGGCGGGGGGACTTCCAGCCCGTCCACCTCGCGGAAGTCGCCCACGCGCTCGACGGGGTAGCCCTGGGCGATCTCAAAGTGTGGCTCGATGAAGGCCGCCTCGATTTCTGCGCGTGCGGTTGGGTCCAGCAGGGCGATTTGCAGCAACGTGTGCGTCTGGAGGGTGTCACGGTCCACGCGCATCTCTGCCGGATCAAGCCCGGCCATGGCGATGCCGCCACCCTTGCCGTTGCCGCGGTTGTGCATCTGGCGGGCGGCGGTCAGCACGTGCCGCCCCGCGACCGGCGTGCGTGAGGCCAGGCCGAGCACGCCGCAGCCGCCCTCCGCCGCCTCGGGGCTGCGCTGTGCGGCGCGGACCCCGGCGGGAAGTGTGGCGAGCAGCCGGGCGCGCGCCTCGATAATCTGCCGTGCGGTCTTGTTGAGCATCATGATCCTGTCCTCGTCCGCTAATCCAGATACACCAGTAAGTCACTGCGGCCCCGCAGCTCGGCGATGGATGTCATACCGAACCGCTCCAGGATGCCGCCAAGCTGCCACAGCCAGGCGCGATACATGTTCACAATGCGCTGCCACGCCTCCTGCGGGTTGACGAGCCTGGCGTGCTCCGGGTCCGTCGTCGTGATGCCGAACGGGCAGCCGAGGCCCTTTTCACACTGGGCGATGCGGATGCAGCCGATGGCGACAAGCTCCGCCGTGCCGATGATCGCGCCATCCGCGCCGAGCGCGATGGCCTTGGCGACATCGTAGGCGGTGCGCAGACCGCCGGAGGCCATCAGCACGACCTCGTCTCGGATGCCCTCCTCAACGAGGAAGTGATGCACCTTCGGAATGGCGTACTCGATGGGCATGGCGATGTTTTTCTTGGCGATCTCCGGTGCCGCGCCGGTGCCGCCGTACGCGCCGTCAAGATGGATGATGTGCGCACCGGCGTAGTACGAACCGACCGCAACCATGTCCACGTCGGTCGGCGTGGAAACCTTCACGCTGATGAGCGCACGCGGGTTGGTCTGCTTGAGCCAATCGACGTGCTTCTTGTGGTCCTCGACGGAGTAGACGCTGTGGAACGGGAAGGGCGAGAACAGCGACGTGCCCTGCACCGCCTCGCGCAGTTGGGCGACGGTGTCCGTGTTTTTGTTGCCGAGCAGGTGGCCGCCCAGACCGGGCTTTGCGCCCTGCGCGTACTTGATCTCCAGCACGGGCGCGCGCTGGAGTGTGGCCTCGTTCACGCCGAACAGGCCGGTTGCCACCTGCGTGATGATTGTGTCCTTGAACTCGGCGAGCGCGTCCGGGTAGCCGCCTTCGCCGGTTGAGGAGAGTGTGCCAAGCTCCGCCGCCGCGCGGAAGCGGGCGTACATCACCGGGAAGCCGATGCTGCCGTAGGACATGCCCGCGCCGTACCAGGGCACGGCGATGCGGCGCTGCGGGCGGCCATCAGCGCGGCGGTTGAGCGCCAGGCTGAAGTCGAAGCGGGCGGGGTCGGCGAGCGGCACATCCGCCGGGTCGGAGTCAAGCTCAAAGGCGAAGGCGAGACGGTCAAAGCCGCCGTCCGAGTCGCCAGTGCGGTATTCGACGGTGCCATCCGGCGGCGCGCCGGTGCGGGCCATCTGTTGTGTCGTGTGCAGCAGCCACACCGGCCAGCGGAAATCGCCCTCAGGTGCAGGCTCGGCGGGGAGGCGGCGGTAGCGGCTGGCTGGAACCGTGCCGCCCAGCCGAGCGCGGAAGGCGGCGTCCTCGGCGGTGTGCCAGATCGTGCGCCCGACCTCGCCGCGCAGCCGCCGCACCTCGCGCAGACCCATCGCGCCCAGGGCTTCGAGAAGCTGATCGCGCCAGGCGTTCATCAGGTTGACGACCCGCTGCGCGCCCCAGGCCGCGTCGAAGTCCTCTGCCTCGATGGGCGACGGGCCCCTGTCGGCCCAGAGCGATGTGCCCCAGGCGACCATCAGGATGAAATCGACCGCGACGAGGTCCGCACCGCAGGCGATGGCCTTAGCGACGTGCTCTGCAGCGGCGATGCCCCCGCTCACGACGAGCGTGACGCGGTCGCGCAGCGCCGCCTCAACGAGTGCGCCGTGCACCTCGCGGATGGCCTCGGCCAGCCAGCGACCTGCGCTGTCCCTGCCTGTCTCGTCGCCATAGAGGTGCAGGACGCCCACGCCCTGCTCGACAAGGCGGACCGCGCTCTCAGCCGTATCCCTGCCGAGCGGCAGCCTCGCCGCGACGACAGTGCCGGGCCAGCGCTCGCACGCGGCGGCAAGCCGTTCGGGCAGGTGCGCCGGGTCGCGTGCCTCGACCTCGACGTAGCGGGGCGACCAGCCGGGAAGTTCCGCCGGGTCGGAGAGGCGCACGGCGAGCGCCTCGCGGTAGGGCTCCAGATCGGCGGCAAGGTCGGCAGGCTCGACGAGCGCCAGCGTGCCCAGTTCCGCCGCGGCCCGCGCCAGCGCGACGACTGTGCCGCGCCCTGGCAGTGGCTCGGGGAGGGGGTTGAAGATCACGGGGAGCGGCAGGCTCAGCGCAGGCGGAAGTTCGGAGAGCAGGCGGCCTGACGCATCGAAGGCCAGAGCGGGCAGCCCGCCGCCGAGATCCACCTGCGTGGAGATCGTCTCACGCCCGTGGATACCGTCCCGCGTGGGGCGGACGATCTCGCTCATATCGAGCCAGATGCCGTCGAAGCCCTCCCCGGCGAACTTGCCGCCATAGCCCGCACCGGAGATGGGGATGCGGCCCGTCTCCGCCATGTACCACGTCTGGGTGATGATCTCCGCCGTCCAGTAGTCGTCGCCCCGCGCCAGCCGCCCTGCAAAAACCGGGTGGCCGTACTTCACGTAATGCCCGCCTTCCGCAAGGTGGAACTCGACCGGGTAGCCCGTCGCAGGGGCGGGGGCAGGCCGCGTCGTGATGTGGTAGCGGCTCGCAACAGCCATCTGACACCTCTCCTGTCCATTGTTGATGCACCATACACACGGGAGACGTGTCACGGGCAGGCAGCCATACCCTGAACACCAGTCATCACCGCCGCGCGGCAGGTGGGCACGGCAGGAATCACCCATAACCGGCACGGTGGCCGGGCAGGGCCAATGCAGGCTGGCACAGCATGCGGAAAGACACCGCGCAGAGAGCGCGCGGCGGCCACTGTGACGCGTTTTGTCGCCGGCTCACACCGTCGCTTTGTCGCGTCACTCTCAAGGGGGACAACTCAGGGCGTGGCGGCCCTGGGAGGCTTCCGCCGATCTGATCGATTTTACCTCCACTCGCGGAGAGGAACCTCCATCCTCGTCAACCTGCTGCGCGGCTTACGGCGGCAGCAGGCCCGGGCGCTTATCGTTTCCCCGTTATTCAGTTGTCAGGGTCGAACGTGCTGTGCTGTCACACGTCTCACTTAGAAAGAGCATATTGATCCTGCAAGATGATGTCAAGCATTTTGCTCGGTGTGGGTCGCATTCCTTTTAGTGGGTGAAGCTCGCTCTGGTAGGTAAACCCGCCGCGAATAAACTTCGCGGCTTCGCGGCTTGATAAGGAACCTGTAGCTACGTATCTGAAATGCACGCATTGTGAGGGTCGCAACGCCGTACCGCATCGACTAGAATCCGGCTGAGGGAATCCAGACAGCAGGAACGGACACATGGACATGCTAACTATCGGGGAACTGGCGCGGCGAGTGGGGATGAGGACCTCGACGCTGCGTTACTACGAGCAGGAAGGGCTGCTCAAGCCTGCCGCCCGAACCGAGGCGGGCTACAGGCTGTATACCGAAGAGGGTGAGAAGACGCTGCGCTTCATCCAGCGGGCGCAACGGCTGGGCTTCTCGCTGGCGGACATCCGCCAGATGTTGCCGGGGCAGGATGTGAGCAACGAGCGCATCGTGACCATCGCCGAGGACCGGCTGGTGGACATCGAGCGGCAGCTTACCGAGCTGCGCGTGGTGCGGCACGAGATGGAGCTGTTCCTGCTCGACCTGCGGCGGGAGATGGAGGAAGCCGGGGGAGACGGCGTCGAACCGCTTCTCGACCGGCTGATCGACCATGTGTGCGCGCGGCCTGCAGGCCCATCCGGCGCGCGGCTGACGCTGCAGTGGCTCTTTGACCGCACCGACTGCGTGCTCGCTCATCTCGACGAGGAGACGGTGCTCGGCGCGCTGCGCGGGCGGCATATGCACGTCTGGCTGGACGACGGCGTGTATCACATTCTGGTCGTCGGGCATGACGAGGCGGTGCAGGCGGCGCTCAATGAACTGGCGCGCATCGAGGCGGACTGCCACGCACACCCCGCGCCGGGCCTCAGCCGCACGGACGAGGGCTACCTGTTCACCGCGCACGGCGAGAACGCCTTCCTGTTCGCGCAGTTGTTCCTCGCGCTGGAGGAGGATGACGGAACGGCAATCTCCCCTTGACCTTCAACCCAGGTTCAAGGTGTATGATCAGCCCACAGTGGTATTTGATTGTACACAACCTAGAGAAAACTCATGACGAACACGGAAAACCACTTTATTGTTGAGCCGGAGACGCTCGCGCCGACCTTCGAGGTGGGTGTCCGCGGCATGGACTGCGCAAGCTGTGCGCAGATGCTGGAGCGCAGCCTCGCGCAGTTGGAGGGGCTGGAGCATGTTGAGGTCAACTTTGCGACAGCCAGGCTGCGGGCGACCGGGCGCGTCGACCGCGACGCCATTGCCCGGCGGGTGCGCGCGCTCGGCTACGATCTCGACGACGAACCGGCAGCGCCCGGCGCGGAGCAGGTCGAGCCGGTACGGGCGGGCGGAGCAGGCGGCTTCCTCGGCTACCTGCTCTCGGAGCGGGATACAGTGCTGGCGCTCGTCGCGGCAGGGCTGCTGGCCATCGCCGCGCTGATTAACTGGCTGCTGCCTGCCGCGCCGGGGTTGCTTGTGCTGGGGCTGGAGCTTGCCGCCATCGTGATTGCCGGAACCCCGATTGCCATCAGGGGTGTCCGCTCGCTCATCTATGCGCGGCAGGTGACTATCAACCTGCTGATGACGATTGCCGCCGTGGGTGCGGCTATTATCGGTGAGATGGGTGAAGCGGCGACGGTCGTGATGCTGTTTGCCATCGGCGAGGCGCTGGAGGGCTACAGCACGGAGCGGGCCCGCGACTCGCTGCGCAGCCTGCTCCAGCTTGCGCCCGACGAGGCGACGGTACTGCGCGCCTGCATAGACTGTGACGAGCACCTGGGGCAGGGTGGCTACGAGGGCGGCCCGTGCCCGTTCTGCGGAACACACGAGGTGACCGTCCCCGTGGCTGAGGTCGCGGTCGGTGAGGTGGCGCTGGTGCGGCCCGGCGAGCGCATCCCGGTGGACGGCGTTGTGCAGAGCGGCGCGTCCGCGGTGAACCAGGCACCGATCACCGGTGAGAGCGTGCCAGTGGCGAAGGCGGCAGGCGACACCGTGTTTGCGGGGAGCATCAACGGGGCGGGCGCGCTGGAGGTCGTGACAACCCGTGCCGCGACCGACTCGACGCTGAACCGCATCATCCGGCTCGTGGAGCAGGCCCAGTCACAGCGCTCGCCCGCTGAACGCTTCATCGACCGCTTTGCGCAGTGGTACACACCAGCGGTTGTGGTGCTCGCCGTGCTGGTGGCGGCTGTACCGCCGCTCGTGTTCGGTGCGCCGTTCGTCAACCCGGCGAACCCGTCCGACGGCTGGCTGTACCGCGCGCTGGCCCTGCTGATTATCGCCTGCCCGTGCGCGCTGGTGATCAGCACGCCAGTAACGGTGGTGAGTTCGCTGACCGCGCTCGCGCGGCGCGGCGTGCTGGTGAAGGGCGGCGCGTTCCTCGAAGCCATGTCCGGTGTGAAGGTCGTCGCGTTCGACAAGACGGGCACGCTCACGGAGGGCAAGCCGGTCGTAACGCGGACGCGCACAGCGTTGTGCCCGCCGGATGCCGAGACGTGTGAGGCGTGTGACGACCTGCTCGCGGTGGCTGCCTCCGTCGAGCGGCGCTCGGAGCACCCGCTCGCGCGGGCTGTGATCGAGGCGGCGGAGGCCCGCGCGCTGGCGGGGCGCTACGCGGCGGCGCAGGATGTCCAGACGCTGGCAGGGCGCGGCGTGCGTGGCATGCTGAACGGCAGCCGTGTGACGGTTGGCAGCCATGCGCTCTTCCATGAGGAGGAGATCGGCTGCAACGGCCTGCACGAGCAGATCGAGGCGGCAGAGGCCGCCGGTGAAACCGTGATTCTCGTTGGTAAAGACGGCGAGGTGCAGGGCTTTATCGCCGTGGCGGACCAGCCGCGTGTCGATACGCAGGCGGCACTGAGCGTGCTCAAGGAGATCAACCCGTCGCTGCGGCTTGTCATGCTCACCGGGGATAATCCGGCTGTCGCCCGCGCGATTGCGGACAAGATCGGCTCGATTGACGAGGTGCGGGCGGGACTGCTGCCGGAGGACAAGGTCGAGGCGGTGCAGGCGCTTCAGGCGCAGTACGGGCCGGTCGCCATGATCGGTGACGGGGTAAACGACGCCCCGGCGCTGGCCCGCGCGACGGTCGGCGTGGCGATGGGCGGCACGGGCACCGATCAGGCGATGGAAACGGCGGATGTGGTGCTGATGCAGGATAACCTTGTCCACCTGCCGGACCTCGCCGAGACGAGCCTGCGGACGCAGCGCATCATCAAGCAGAACGTGGCGTTCAGCCTGCTGATCAAGCTGGTGTTCCTGCTGCTGGCGCTGCCGGGGCTGGCGACGCTGTGGATGGCCGTGTTCGCGGATATGGGCGCGTCGCTGCTGGTGACGGGCAACGGTATGCGGATGCTGCGCGGCGGGCGCTACGCGGTGGATAACGCCGGCCCGGTTAGCTGACGGGAACGCCCTCCGGTCCCGCGCCCGTAGGCGCGGCCCCACCTCCCCCTTGCAAGGGGAGGTCAACTGAGCGGAGCGAGGTTGGGTGGGGGCCAGTGGTAGCCTGACTCCATCGTAAGAAAACAAAAACGGGGGCGCAATCTGCGTCCCCGTTCGCATTTCAGGATAATTGCTAGGCCGGTTCGATGGCCTCGACGTAGATTTCACTGGCGAGGTTGTTGCCCAACACCAGCCGGTCGCCGTTTGCCTCCAGGTGAACCGGGCCCTCGAACGGGCTGCGCCCGGTGACGATGAGCGGTGCGCCCGGCACCAGATTGACGTCGCGCAGGTAGATCAACTTCTCCGGCTCGTGCGTCTTGACGCGGCTGACCCGGCCTGGCTCGCCGACCGGCCACTCAGTTAGCGGGCGGTCGATCACCACCGGCATGACGCCGTCACGTGAGGGAATGGGCTCGCCGTGCGGGCAGCGCGTCGGATGGCCGGTCAGTTCGGCCATGCGCTCGGAGAGCTTGTCGGTGATGCCGCGCTCAAGCGTCTCGGTCATCTCATGGACCTCATGCCAGCCGAAGCCCATCACATCAACCAGGAAGCGCTCCAGCAGGCGGTGGCGGCGCAGTACCTGCAGCGCGATGCGCTCGCCCTTCGGCGTGAGCTGGAAGCCCTTATACGGCTCGTGGATGATGAGTCCCTCTTCCGCCATACGTCGGATCATGCGCGAGGCGGCTTGAAGCGAGACGTTCATCCCGTCGGCAAGCTGTGAGAGCGTGGCCTCCGGGTGCTCGTCCTGAATGCGGTAGATCTCAGCCAGGTACAGCCAGATCGTCGGACACATGCTTTACCTCTGGTGTTGGGTGTGGTCGCGGATGCGGATGTACGACAATTGACAATTGCTAAAACTATACTCGTTAGGTCCATGTTATGCAAGATAATGATGATAAATATTATAGGAATTAACGGGCCGCTTTCCGGGAAATAAAAGACCCCTGCACCCGGCGAACCGGGGCAGGGGCGGGATAGATAGTCAGCCTTGCGGGCTACCTGCGCGTCTCGAAGGCCAGAAGCCGCAGCCCGTTGAACACAACCAGCACGGTGCTGCCCTCGTGCCCGACCACGCCGAGCGGCAGCGGCAGCGTCGAGCCGAAGACGCCGAAGGTGCCGAGGATCAGCATGACGATGACGGCCAGCGCAAAGGCGATGTTCTGCCAGACCACCCGGCGGGCCTTCTTGCTCAGGCGTATGAGGTACGGCAGCTTGGACAGGTCGTCGGCCATGAGCACGACGTCGGCAGTCTCCAGCGCGACGTCGGTGCCTGCCGCACCCATCGCAATGCCGATCGACGCCGTGGCGAGGGCGGGGGCGTCGTTCACGCCGTCACCCACCATGGCGATCGCCCCGTACTTCTCACGCAGTTCCTTCACAATGCGCACCTTGTCATCCGGCATGAGCGCCGCGTACACCTCATCCACGCCGACCTCACGAGCGATGGCGTTGGCCACGCGCTCGTTGTCACCGGTGAGCATGGCGATATGCTCGACGCCCGCCTTCCTCAGCGCGGCGATGGCTTCCCTGGCCTCCGGGCGGACGCGGTCAGCAACCGCGATCAGGCCGATGCAGGTAGTGCCGCGAACGAGCAGCACGGTCTTACCCTCGTTCTCCAGCCGCTGGAGGTGCGCCTCTATCTCCTCGTGGAGTTCCGGCGTGCCCTGCTCCAGCATCATGCGGCGGCTGCCGATGGTGATCTCCGTGCCGTTCACCCGTGCGCGGACGCCCAGCCCCGGGTAGGCCTGAAAATCAGTGATAGGAGGCAGCTCAAGCCCGCGTTCCTGCGCCTCTGTGACGACCGCCTGCGCGAGCGGGTGCTCGGAGCGGGCCTCGACCGCCGCTGCCATGGCGAGCAGTTCGTCGGCGCTGTGCCCGTTCACCGGGACGATGTCAGTGACGCGAGGCTTGCCGTACGTCAGCGTGCCGGTCTTGTCGAAGGCCACAGTCTTAAGCACTGCCGCATTCTCAAGGTGAACGCCGCCCTTGAACAGGATGCCCTTGCGCGCAGCGTTGGCAATCGCGCTCAGGATGCTCGCGGGCGTGCTGATCACCAGCGCGCACGGCGAGGCCACAACAAGCAGCACCATACCTGTGTAGAAGGTCGGCTCGAAGGGCCGCCCGAAGAACAGCACCGGGATGGCGATGACCAGCGCAACGCTGATAATCACCGCGATGGCGTAGTACTGCTCGAAGGTATCGAGGAAGCGCTGCGTGGGCGCTTTCTCCTCCTGTGCGTCTTCCACGAGGCGAATGATCTTGGCAAGCGTGGTGTCCTGTGCCTGCTTGCTGACCTGCACCTCCAGCGCGCCGTTCTGGTTGACCGTCCCGGCAAAGACGGTATCGCCGACGCGCTTGGCGACCGGGATGGACTCGCCGGTGATGGATGCCTGATTCACCGAGGACTCGCCGCTCGTCACGATACCGTCAACCGGGATGCTGTCGCCGGGCTTGATGATCACGGTCTCGCCGACCTCCAGCGTCTCGACGAGCACCTCGACCTCGCGCCCGTCGCGCTTGACCAGCGCCGTCGCGGGCCGCAGGTCCAGCAGTTTGCGGATGGCCTGCCGCGAGCGACCGAGCGCGTAGCTCTGGAGGACGTTGCTCAGCGAGAAGAGGAAGAGCAGCGTCGCGCCCTCCGGCCAGCTACCGATCAGGGCCGCGCCGCCGGCGGCGAGCAGCATCAGCAGGTCGACGTTGATCTCAAGCTCACGCAGGCTGGCGAGCCCCTCACGCAGCCCGAAATAACCGCCTGCCGCGTACGCGGTGACGGCGAGCAGCGTTACGAGCCAGGACGGTGCGCCGAGCGACCGTGCCGCAACCCCGGCGAGCAGCGCGACCAGCGTCACCGCGACGAGCACCGGCTCCAGCACCTCCTGCCGGAGCAGGCGGCGCAGCCCCTGGTGGTTCGCTGTCTCAACGTGGTGGCCGAGGCGGCGCGTGGTCTGCGCAAGTGGGCTTCCGGCACCGGCACCGGGCAGCAACAGGCTCAGCACGCCGTTGTTGGCCTGGAGCGTCGCCTCTGGGACGTCTGCCGCCACCGCCAGCTTGCGCCCCTCGAAGCGCTCCAGACATTCATCGCAGAAGAAGCCCCGCCCGCGGTAAGCGCAGTCCTTGTAGTTGTCGCGCAGCCGCCGGTCAACTTCATCTGCCAGCACGGTGATCTTCTGCGGATCGATGAGCGTCGGGTCGTAGTCGAGGGTGAGGGTGCTGCTGCCGGTGTCAATGTGTGCGGCGGCGATACCCTCTTCCTCTTTCAGGATGCCTAGCATGACCTGTGCGCAGTATCGGTGTTGAGGACGTTGAGTCAGTGAAGCTGTCGTCATGCTACCGTAACTCCTTGCTAATTCAGGTTGTGTCGACACTCAGCACAAAGCCCGTGAAGTACCACGTTCACATCCGCGACCTCGAAGCCGTACCTGGCGGTAAGTTCCTCGAGATAGGTCAGGTCGACGTCATCCACGTCGATGATCCGGTTGCAGTTGGTGCAGATGAGGTTCAGGTGTGGCGCAACCTGCGGATCGTAACGCGTGCTGCCTTCTGTCGGGGATGCAATCTCGTGGATGAGGTCGAGTTCGACCAGCAGGCTGAGCGTGTTGTAGACCGTCGCCAGGCTCATGGTTGGGAAGTTGGGGCGCAGCGCCGCGTAGACGTCCGCCGCGGTCGGGTGCTGTTTATTGCCGGCCAGATATTCGCAGATGGCGATCCGCTGCGCGGTGATCTTGGCTCCGGCTTCACGCAGGCCCTGAACGAGACGGTTCTTCTCAGAATTTATGGTTTCCCTGTCAACCCGGGTCATGGTACACCTAACGAATTTTTATAATGGTTACCATTTAATAATCATTCTAATTTACAACCAGAGTCTATCATGAGTTGTGGACTTTGGCAAGAGGAGCGAGGGGATTTTTGCATGCAAAAAACCGGCGCCGAGCGCCGGGCTGCCTGTGAAGAACGGGCGCTAATAGATAAACTCGCGGATGTCGTAGCGGCTGATGCGCGGCGTGCCGCCGTGGGAGTTGCGCAGCGCGCTCTCGATCGCCTCCTGCTGCGCGAGGCGCTCCGCGTGCGTCATCGGGTTAAGACCTGCCTGCGCAGCGTCGGCTGCGTACGGCATTCCTTCGGAGACCACCAGCTCGGAGAAGTAGAGGATGTCACGCGAATCAAGCCCCATTTCGCCAAGCACGCGGATCGTCTCACGCTCGTGCTCGGCGGCGAACTGCCGCCCACCCGCGCCGAGCAGCACGATCACGCCGACGGCAAGCCCGCCCTGCTTCATCGCGCGGACCGCTCTCACCGCGTCCTGCGGGGTGCCGGGTTTGCGCAGGAAGTCGAGCAGGCGGGCGCTGCCGCTCTCCAGCCCGACGTACACGCGCCGCATCCCCCGTTCGCGGAGCAGGGCGTAGTCCTCAGCGGACTTCTTGTCGCCGCTGAAACCGTCGAGGAAGGCGTACATCCCGCCCAGCGCTTCAACATCGTAGACTTCGTGGACCACGTCAAGCAGCGGCACGAGCAGCCGCATCGGCACGACGAGCGAGTTGGCGTCGCCGAGGAAGATAGAGCGGCGCAGGCTCAGCCCTTCGCCGAGGAAGTCCCGCACCGCCTCAGCGTGGGCCCGGAACTCGGCAGGCGGCTTGATGCGGAAGCGGCGGCCCTTGTAGAAGGTGCAGAACGTGCAGGTGTTGAACGAACAGCCCTCGGTAAGCTGAAGAACGACAGCCATGTACTGGTCCGGCGGCAGGATGCCGACCGGCTTGTAGACCTCATGGTAGCGGACGGCATCCTGCAGGGAGCGCTCGCGGTCAAAGGCGATGGCGCGCCGGAAGGCGACCTCGCCCTCCGGCGGGAGCGACATGTTCAGCGTCGCCTCGCTGCGTTCGATGGCGTGGTACAGGTTCTCGACGAGGCAGCGGGCGCGCTCCTCGATGGCGAGTGCCTCATCGCGCGGCAGCCAACGGCGGTCACGCTCCCTGCCGGGGATGCGCCACTTGGCGACGATCTTGCCGTCCAACCCGCGCCGGTATGATGTGCCATCGAAGTAGGCGGTCCACAGCCGCCCTTCGAAGTCATAGCTGACCACATCCGCGTCGGTGGGATCGCCCACGCTGACAGTCAGGCTGTTCGACCTGGCGTTGACGACGACGGGCTTTCCTGCCCACGTGCCGAGAATGACCATGAAGGTTGCCTGCTTACAAACGGTTGGCTCCGCCGCCGATTATACCGCGCGGCTAGTCCTCCGGCGGCTGCCCGGTGTGCTTCCAGGTGGCGAGGATGTCGCGGGCGCGCCCGTTGGCCTGCTTGAGCAGGCGAGCAAGCGCATCGGGCCAGTCGGAGGGGATGCGCTGCGGCTGGCCGGGCACGTGGAAGGGCGCCTCGATGATCATCACGACTCGCGCGCGGGGCAGGGGAAGAGAATCCCCGCCGAGCGCCAGCGTTGGGCCTGCCGCTACACCGAGCGGGAAGATCGGGCGTGCGGTGCTCCGGGCGAGCGAGAGGATATCGGTAAGCTGCTGCCGCGCCCGCCCCGGCTCGGCGTCGAGCGGGATGAGCACGTCCATCCCCTCCTCCAGCCCCGGCGATGTAAAGCCCGCCAGAGGGGCCGCGTCGAGGCGGAGCAGTCCGGCGCGGCCCGGCAGGTAGCGCTCGTAGACGGCGTGAACGATCCCGTCGTAGGGACGCTGGGCGGCGAACACGACGCCGCTTTCAGGGAGTTGACCGGCGTTGAGCAGGTGCACGCGTAGCGAACCGGCAAGCCAGCGCAGCGGGGTAGGGACCCGGGTGGCTGTGGGGGCCGCGTCAGACATGTCTTTTCTCTCCGTGTCGTTAGAGGGCTGCATCACCAGTGTGTACGCAGCCAGCCAAAAATGGTTGTCGGCCCGGGGCTACTCGCCGGTGATCACGTCATAGAACAGGGGGATGCCGGGGCGATCCGCCCACTCGTGTGCGGCGAGCACACGCTCGCGCGCCTGCGCCGCGGCGTCCTCGGTCCGCGCGTGGATGGTGAACAGCCGGTCGCCCTTTTCGACGTACTCGCCCACCTTGTGGTGCACGACCAGCCCAACGGCATGGTCGACCGGGTCGCCCTTCTTTTTGCGCCCCGCGCCGAGGTCCGCCGCCGCCAGCCCGATCTCCAGTGCATCGACGGTGCGCAGGTAGCCGCTCTGCGGCGACTCGACCTCGACGATCACCGGGGCGGTGGGCAGCCGGGCGGGCTCCTCAACCTGGGACACGTCCCCACCCTGTGCTGCGATAAGCCGCTTGAACACCTCGAACGCCTCGCCGTTGGCAAGCTTTTCCTCAAGCTGCGGGCGGATGTCGGAGAGGTCTTCCGCCTGGGACTTGCCTGCGAGGCGCAGCATGTGCCCCGCCACGGTGATGCAGTGCTCGATGAGATCCGCCGGGCCGCCGCCGCGCAGCGTGTCAATCGCCTCGCGGACCTCCAGCGCGTTGCCGACCGCGTTGCCAAGCGGCTGGTTCATGTCGGAGAGCAGGGCGGTCACCCGGCGGCCTACGCCCGTGCCGATCTCCACCATCAACTGCGCCAACCGGCGGGCGTCCTCGACCGTCCGCATGAACGCGCCGCTGCCTACTTTGACGTCGAGCACAATCGCGTCCGCGCCGGAGGCGATCTTCTTGCTCATGATCGAGCTGGCGATGAGCGGGATGCTCGACACGGTGCCGGTCACATCGCGCAGCGCGTACAGCTTACCGTCGGCGGGGGCCAGCTCGCGCGTCTGCCCGGCGAGCACAATGCCGACCTCCTGCACCTGGCGCAGGAATTGCTCCTCAGTGAGGTTGACGTTGTAGCCGTCGATGCTTTCCAGCTTGTCCAGCGTGCCGCCTGTGAAGGACAGCCCGCGCCCGGACATCTTGGCGACGGGCACGCCGAAGGCCGCCACAAGCGGCAGCACGACGAGCGACGTTTTATCGCCGACGCCGCCGGAGGAGTGCTTGTCTACGGCGAAGTCGATCACCTCGTGCAGGTCGATCATGTCGCCGGACTGCGCGAGCGCCATCGTCAGCGCGATGATCTCATCCCGGTTCATGCCCTGCAGGTAGACGGCCATGGCCCAGGCCGCGGCCTGGTAGTCGGGGATGTCGTCTGCAGTGTAGCCGCGCACAAAATAGCGGATCTCGTCTTCGGTCAGTGCGTAGCCATCTCGTTTCTTCTCGATGATGCTGATGACATTCATTCGCGTGGCTCCGGTCTATACCTGGTCAAAGTTCAGCGCAGCGTGTGCCCATAGGATAACCCTACACGGGCGCTTTGCTCAAGCAGCACGGCGATGTGGTCCGACGACCCAATGCGGGCGGCGAGGCCCAGATTCGTAGCTAGGGGTAAGAGTTTTCTGGTACAATTCGTCACGAAAATGACCGGGCCGTAAGGAGTGAGAGGCGCAGGGAGCGCGTGCTGTTCCGCAACGGGGTGTTGATCCTGCTGGCGCTGGCTGCCTTCGCAGTTGCGCACAGCCTAACCGCCGGGCTGGGCCTAAAGCCCTGGCTCAAGCGGCGGCTGGGGGAACGCGTTGTCGAGGGTTGGTACCGTCTGTGGTACAATGCATTCTCTCTGATCACGCTGCTGCCGGTTGGCGCGCTGCTCGTGCTGCTGCCTGACAGCACCCTGTACCGTGTCGAAGGCACGGGCGCGGTGCTCCTCCGGCTGGCCCAGGCGGTGGGAGCGCTCGGTCTGGTCGGCGCGCTGCTTGTCACCGACGTCTGGCGGTTTACGGGCATCAGGCAGGCTGTGGCTTATCTGCGGGGGGA